>Ga0214919_10006860_pt1 | contig 15511 bp, 16 predicted proteins | sample LL1503_MetaG_FD_177994 | JGI IMG/M metagenome (GOLD analysis project Ga0214919, IMG submission 177994) | Freshwater microbial communities from Lake Lanier, Atlanta, Georgia, United States - LL-1503 | ecosystem: Environmental > Aquatic > Freshwater > Lake | place: USA: Georgia | collected... | reverse complement strand
ACTTAGAGTTGAAGTGGTAAATGTGGAAGTGGACACCCTGAAACAAAAAATGTACGACATCAAGGATATCGCTCCTGCCGATAATTCCATTGGCGATTGGTGGAAATGGCTTTTGGTTTTATTGATTATTGCAGGCCTTGGCGCTTTGGCATATTGGTATTTAAAAAAGCACAAAGAAAAAAAGGAAGAAGGGGAAATCTATAAAACTCCTATAGAAAAAGCAACCAATTTGCTTAACACATTAGAAAAGAAAGAACTTTGGCAGCGAGGTGAAATCAAGGAATATTATAGCGAATTGACAGATATTGTTCGGATTTATATCGAAGAAGCCATAGAAGTCCCGGCGATGGAAAGCACAACTTCTGAACTGATACAGGCATTGAAAATTGCCTCTCTCAAAAAGAAAATGGAACTTTCGAAGGAAACCATCGATAACTTGTTCACTGTCCTCAAACAAGCCGATTTGGTAAAATTTGCCAAATCAAAACCATTAGATTTCGAAATTACCGAGGATCGCAAGAAAATAGAAAGAGCCATTGTTACTTTAGACAAATCAATTCCGGTTGAAGTTGAAACGGATGATGATATGTTGCTCAATGAAATGCAACGACAAGAACAGTTGCGAAAGGAACTAAAACAACAAAGGAAAAAACGCATCCAAATTACGGTGGTTTCGGTTTTTCTATTATTTTTTGTGACGACCACTTTTTTTATTGTCACTAAAGGGTTTGATTATGTCATAGATAACGTCTTTGGAAATTCGTCAAAAGAATTATTGGAAGGCGAATGGATCCGAAGCGATTATGGAAATCCTGCCGTGAGAATCGAAACCCCTGAAGTGCTCAAAAGGATGGATTTAACCAAAACACTGCCTTCAAACGGAATGGCATTGATTAAGGAAATGCAATCCTTCGCCTACGGAAGTATGACGAACAATTTTTATATTATGGCATCTACCTTAAAATATAAAAAAGAAGGCGAAATAGATTTGTCAAAATCATTGGATGGAGCCCTGCAATTGATAGAATCTCAAGGAGCACAAAACATGATTGTTAAGCAAGAAGAATTTGAAACCAAAGAGGGAATCAAAGGAATTAAGGGATACGGAACCTTTTCTAAAATTGATGATGTCATTAAAAACAGCGCCAAATTGTATTATGAAGTATTGCTTTTTAGTCAAGATGGCGGATTACAGCAAATTATGATTTTCCACGAAGAAGGCGATACATATGCCAATGAAATTTCAGAACGAATCTTGAGCTCAGTTGAACTTCAAAACACAAAACAATAATGGCAAAAGTGACATTTTTAAATCCAGCGTTTTTTTGGCTCTTTCTTCTGATTCCGATCGCTATTGCTTGGGTATTTTGGAAAAGAAACCAGGAATCGGCAACATTAAAGATTAGTTCACTTCAAGGATTTAAGGGTTCAAATTCCTTCATGGCAAAGCTAAAACCAGTATTGAATGTAATGCGGCTATTGGCGTTAAGCTCCTTAATTGTGGCGATGGCAAGGCCTAGAACCGTTGACGTGAGCAATAAAACAAAAACCACAAAAGGAATAGATATTGTTATGGCGGTTGACGTTTCGGGTAGTATGCTCGCCAAGGATTTGAAGCCCAATCGGATGGAAGCGTTAAAAAGAGTCGCTGCCGATTTCGTCGAAGAAAGACCAAATGACAGAATTGGACTCGTGGTCTATGCCTCTGAAGCCTATACAAAAACACCCGTAACCAGCGATAAGGCTGTAATTCTTGAAGCGATAAAAAGCATCAAATACGACAATGTTTTGCAGGACGGTACAGGAATCGGAATGGGATTGGCGACCGCGGTAAACCGATTGAAAGACAGCAAAGCCAAAAGCAAGGTGATTATTCTTTTGACTGATGGGGTAAACAATGCGGGTTTTATCGAACCCGAAACCGCTTCGGATATTGCCAGACAATATGGGATTAAAGTATACACCATTGGGATTGGAACCAACGGAATGGCTGATTTTCCATATGCAATCGCACCAAATGGACAATTTTTGTTCAGAATGATGCAAGTGGAAATTGACGAGCAATTATTAAAAAACATCGCCAGAAAAACGGAAGGAAAATATTTCAGGGCAACCAGCAACAATAAATTAGCTGAGATCTATGAGTCAATCAATAAGTTGGAAACCACCGAAATCAAAGAATTAAGATTCTATGATTATGACGAAAAATACAGGCCTTTTGTTTGGTTTGCAGGGTTTTTATTTTTGTTGGAAGTGGGATTGCGAAACACGGTGTATAGAAGTTTTATTTAAACAAAAATGGAATTAGACGAATCAAAATATTTATATCTCCTTTTTTTACTGCCAATTCTGCTGTTACTTTTTCTTTACAATCAATATTGGAAAAGAAAAAAACAACGAGAATTTGGGGATTTGGATATGGTTAAAAAACTAAGTCCAGAAAAATCTGTTTTCAAGCCTATTTTGAAGTTGATTTTGATGCTTCTGGCATTGTCAGCATTAATTTTAGGATTGGTAAATCCGAAAATCGGGACCAAAATGGAAACCGTAAAGCGAGAAGGAATTGATATTGTTTTTGCAATGGACGTCTCCAAAAGTATGCTCGCCGAAGATGTTGCCCCAAGCCGCTTAGAAAAAAGCAAACAAATTGTTTCGCAAATTATCAACCAACTAGGAAGCGACAGAATAGGAATTGTTGCTTATGCCGGAAGCGCCTTCCCGGTTTTGCCCATCACGACTGATTATGGCGTGGCAAAAATGTTTTTGCAAAGCATGAACACCGGCATTGTTTCTTCTCAAGGAACTTCGTTGGACGAAGCCATAAAGTTATCGTCAATGTATTTTGATGATAAGAGCAAAACTAGCAAGTTATTGATTCTAATTTCGGATGGTGAAGATCATTCCGAAGGTGCCGAGGAGGCCGCCGAAGAGGCGAATAAACTCGGTATGAAAATCATAACAATTGGTGTTGGAACCGAGAAAGGAAGCACAATTCCATTGAGAAGAAATGGCATCGTCGAAAGTTTTCAAAGAGACAATAACAATGAAGTGGTTGTAACCAAGTTAAATCAAGAGAGTTTAACGACTATTGCAAAAGCTACAAAAGGCGGCTATGTAAACGGAAATAACACCAAAGAAGTGCTTGAGTATGTCAAAAATGCGCTGAACAATATTCAAAAAACGGAATTTGAAGCCACGCAAATGGCCGACTTTCAATCGCAATTTCAATGGTTTTTAGGGCTTGCTTTTGCTTTGTTATTTTTGGACATTTTCTTTTTAGAAAGAAAAACAAAATGGGTTCGAAAGTTGAATTTATTTAATGAAAAAGAATAATGAAAAACTTTGTATTATATCTATTGTTATTATTTTATTTTGCAGTTTCGGCGCAAGAGAAAGACAAAAATTTGCCAAAAGCGAACGAAGAATATGCTCAAAATAAGTTCGTTGATGCCGAGGCCAATTATAGAATTTCGCATTCAAAATTCCCAAAAAGAACCGTAGCACTCTATAATTTAGGAAATGCAATTTACAAGCAAAACCAAATTGAGGAAGCTAAATTTGCCTACGCAAAGGCCATTGAAATTACAAAATCAAGAGTCCAGAAGAACAAAGTATTTCACAATTTGGGCAATGTATTCATGAAAGAAAAAAATTATACTGAAGCAGTAGAAGCATATAAAAATGCGTTGCGAAATAAGCCATCGGACGAGGAGACACGTTATAATTATGCATTGGCCAAAAAAATGCTGAAAGAAAATCCTCCAAAGGAGGATAAGAATAAAGACAAAAATAAAGATAAGAACAAAGACAAAAAAGACGACAAGAAGAAGGACGGAGACAAAGATAAAAAGGACAATAAGGGCGACAAGGACAAAAAAGACGATAAAGATAAACCGTCTGACAAAGATGGAAAAAATAAAGACAAACCTAAGGAGGATGGTAAACCAAAACCAATGCCTGGTGGGATTTCCCAACAACGATTAGAAAATCTTTTGGAGGCCGTAAACAATGAAGAGAAGAAAATTCAAGACAAGGTTAATGCCAAAAAAATACAAGGAAAACCAATAAAAACAGAAAAAGATTGGTAATTCAATTAGACTATTTAAAATGAAAAAAATTATTATAGCGATAGTTTTAGTAATGTGTAACTCGCTTTTGGCTCAAGTGCAATTTGAAGCCAAAGTGAGCAAAAATACGCTCGGACTAAACGAAAGACTTCGTATTGATTTTACGATGAATGTTGATGGAGATAATTTCAACCAGCCCGCTTTTGAAGGGTTTAGAATTATCGCAGGACCAAGTCAGCAAGTGAGTCAATCCTGGATAAACGGGAAAAGTTCTTTCGAAAAAACCTATTCTTATTTTCTTTTGCCTACCCAAAAAGGGAATCTATTGATTAAGCAAGCCTCCATCGAATACAACGGTCAGATTTACAAAACGTCCCCAATAAAAATAAACGTTACCGCGGCAGTAGAACAACCAAAAGACCCCAATGAAACCCAAGTTTCGGCAGACGACAACATTTATTTGGTTGCCGATATTTCTAAAACGACACCATTTATTAACGAACCCATCACGGTTGTTTATAAATTGTATTTCAGCTATAATATAGGAATCACTAATTGGAGGGAACTCAACAAGCCAAAATACAATGATTTTTGGAGTCAAAACATCGACATCAAACAACTTGTTGCCGAAGAAGGAATGTTTAAAGGCGAAAAATACCGGTTTGTTGTGTTGAGAAAAACGGTCCTGTATCCTCAAAAAACAGGAAAATTAGTCATAGAACCTTTATCATTAGACATCGACGTACAATTGCCTACCAATCGTAGAAATATTTTTGGTCAGGTTGTAGTCACCGAGGGGAACAAAAGAGTTTCCGCGGGGGCAAAAACAATAACCGTTAAATCGCTTCCGGAGACCGGAAAACCAGAAGATTTTTCAGGTGCTGTAGGGAAATTTGATTTTAAGGTGACTCCCTCAAAAACAAATTTAAAAAATGGGGAAAGCCTTGATTTATTGGTTAGCGTGACCGGTAGCGGGAATATGAAATTATTCAATTTACCAAAGCCGGTAGTGCCAAATGCATTAGAAATGTATGATCCCGTTCACAACGAAAAAATAAATACAGTTTTATCGGGAATGTCGGGAAAAATATCGGACAGTTATGCCATTATCCCTCAATTTAAGGGAAATTATCCCATAAAATCAATGCGTTTTTCTTACTTTGATTTGGGTTCGGGAACTTATAAAACCATCAGTTCACCAGAGATATTGATTCATGTTTTGGATGGTCCTTTGGCCGCCAACCAAACTGTATCGGCTAGTTTGGGAGTCTCCAAAAATAGAATTTCTAGCAGCGAACAGTTCAAATTCATTAAGTTAAAAACCAATCTTTTGTCAATGAAAAAAGACGATTTCTTTGGGTCGAATACATTCTATGGATTGCTGTTCTTGCCTTTTTTTATTTTGCCATTGATCGTACTCTTCAAAAAGAAAAAAGATGCTATAGATGGGGATGTTACGGGAAACAGAATAAAAATGAACAACAAGTTAGCCAAAAAATATTTGTCGGAAGCCAAAAAACAAATCAACAACAAAGAGCCATTTTATGTGGCCTTAGAAAAAGCAATGCATAATTTTCTGAAAGCCAAATTACACATCGAAACTTCTGAAATGAGTAAAAGTAACATACAAGAACTTCTGATGTCTAGAAATGCCAGTCCAGAAACCGTAATCGATTTTATTGCTCTCACTGAAAACTGTGAACTCGCACGTTATGCACTTATTTCGAGTTCCACTATTCAGCAGGATTTTGACAAAGCGGCATCGATAATTTCAGATTTGGAAAAACAGATTTCTTAAAAAAATGGCAAGCAGATTAAACGGATTCAAGCAAAGCAGGTAAATAAATCCGTGTTATCTGCCTTCCAAAAAACACAAATGATGAAAAAGATAATTTTTATATTACTACTGACAACCCAAGTTTTCTTTGCCCAAAACGGCTTTGATAAAGGGAATGCTTTGTACCAAAAAGGAAAATATGAACAAGCTGTAACTGCCTATGAAAGCGTTTTAAAAACCAAAGAACATTCAGCCGAACTGTATTTTAATCTAGGGAATTGCTATTATAAGTTGAATAAAGTGGCTCCTGCCATTTACAATTATGAAAAAGCATTATTGCTCCATCCAAATGATCGTGAAATACAAAACAATTTGAAATTCGCGCAAAAATTAACAATTGATGAAGTAAAAGACATCCCAAAAGTGGGCTTTTCCAAACTGATTCATAATTTCACTGCCGTCTTTCATTACAACACTTGGGCATGGATTTCAGTTCTATTATCTACCCTATTTCTATTATTTTTTATGGGTTATTATTTTTCGCAAATCGCCTTTTACAAACGGTTTTTTTTCTTTGGAATGTTTGCACTAGTTGTATTGTTATTGATTAGTGTTTCGACCGCAATCTCAGAGAAAAATGATTATGAAAATGAAAAACCAGCCATCGTTTTCGGGGAAATAAGCGAAGTAAAAAGCGAACCACAAAAGGCTAGTCCTACCGTTTTTAGTCTGCACGAAGGAACCAAAGTTTTTGTGCAAGAAACATTAAATAATTGGAAAAAAATTCAGTTAACTGACGGAACTGAAGGCTGGATTGAGAAAACTGCAATTAAGGAAGTAAAATAAAATCTGCTAAGAAACCATCATTCGATTACTTTTTCTTAAAGTCACCATACCATTTTTCAATCGAAGGATACATGAATCCCGCTGTTTTCTGGATTGGACGATAAAAAAGTGATTTGTCTAAAGTTGCCTTTTTAGCTAGAAAATTATTGTAATTTATCTTTTCGAAAAAATTTAAAAAGATACTTACAATTAATATCGTTTTTAATATTCTGAAAAAACCTCCACCAGCTTTGTTAAGCCAGCCTAAATAGGCAAAACTGGCCATTCGAGTTAAGAATTTTGCCAATAAAGAAATTGCGATAATTACCAAAACGAATGTGACTATAAAAGCTGCAATTTGGATTGTTTTAGGATTCCAATGTACAAAACCAGAAAGTATTTCTTTTACCAAAGAAGAAAATTTTACGGCAAAGTAAATCCCTAAAAGCAACGAAATTAGAGAAGCCACCTCCACAAAAAGACCATTTTTTATGCCTTTGTACAAACCAAAGGCAAGCAAACTTCCCAAAACAATATCTAAAAAACTCATATAACAAGAAATAAAGAGAAACCCATATTAAAAAATATTTTTCTTCCGATGAAATGAAAAGTGGGTTCCTGACAACCAAAATTTAAATAGCTCTTCGGAAGAAAAGAATAAAGAGCAAATATAAAAGAATTATGTTGGTATCTTTGCACGAGTAATTTTAGACTTTAGATTAAAAAGTCTGAATCTAAAATCTGCAATCTAAAATCTAAATTTTTAATGTCAAGAGATATTCAACTTAAAGAACGCTGGGAACAGCTTGTCAACCTACTTTCAGATCAGTTTTCGCAAGGAGAAGACTTAGATCTTGATGCCATAATTTATTTAATTGGTGTGCAAGAACTAGGGAAAGTACATCAAACCTACGAGAAAGATGAAAAACTAAACCTGATGCACATCGCCATTTGCCGATTATTGGAACCGTATGGATTTTATGAATTCGAATTTTTCGACGAAGAAGGATGGCCACATTATAAAGTAAAGGAGGAATTACCGGCACTAAAAGCGGGAGAACAATCCGTTTTAATGAAAGAAGCCATTGTCAATTATTTTTTGGAAAAAGAACTTATTTTTTAGTGTTCTGTGTTTAGTTGTGAATTTTAGAAATACTTACAACTTCTAACTTTTAACTTCTAACTTTTTCCTAAATTTGCATTCTCAATTATTGGATGAAAATGATAGACAAGATAAATGAATATATTGGCGAAGCGCAAGCCTTTTCAACACAAAATGCAGCAGAACTCGAAGCGTTCCGAATCAAATTTCTAGGAAGCAAAGGACTTTTGAAAGATTTTTTTGCCGAATTCAAGAATGTGCCAAACGAGCAAAAAAAGGAATTTGGACAAGTCATCAATTTGTTGAAAACTACTGCCGAAGATAAAGTTAAGACTATTCAGGAATTACTCGAAAACAAAGAAGAAATCAAAGGGTTTTATGGTGATTTGACTCGCTCAGCCGAACCGGTAATCATAGGCTCTCGTCATCCAATATCATTAGTAAAAAACCAAATTATTGACATCTTTTCAAATGTAGGTTTCAACGTTTCCGAGGGGCCTGAAATTGAAGACGATTGGCATAATTTTACCGCATTAAACCTTCCGGAATACCATCCGGCACGTGATATGCAGGACACGTTTTTTATCCAAACCAATCCCGATATTTTGTTGCGCACCCACACTTCATCCGTACAAGTGCGCTATATGGAAAACAATAAACCACCCATCAGGACGATTTCGCCAGGAAGAGTTTTTCGTAACGAAGCTGTTTCCTCGCGTTCGCACTGTATTTTCCACCAAGTCGAAGGTTTGTATATTGACAAGGACGTTTCTTTTGCCGATTTGAAACAAACGCTTTTGTATTTCACCAAAGAAATGTTCGGAAAATCAAAAATCCGTTTGCGCCCGTCTTATTTCCCATTTACGGAGCCAAGTGCTGAAATAGATATTTACTGGGGACTAAAAACCGAAACGGATTACCGCATTACCAAAGGAACCGGGTGGTTAGAAATAGGTGGTTGCGGAATGGTTGACCCAAATGTACTGAAAAATTGTAACATCAATCCAGAAGAATATACGGGTTTTGCTTTTGGAATGGGAATCGAAAGAATCGCCATGTTGTTGTATCAAATCGGCGATATCCGTATGTTCTACGAAAATGACGTTCGTTTCTTAGAGCAATTCAAAGCATCAATTTAGTCTTTGCGAGGAACTAAGCAGTCTCATAATTATCAATAATCGCCTCTCTATTGAAAAAAGACATCATCATCCCTGAAGTAGAAAATGTTTTCCTTGCCGCAGTGCAAGAATGGAGCGACGACTTTATGGAAAAAGTTTGGTATGCTTACTTAATTAATGATAGTGATTTCCTTATCGAAAGCGTAATGATTGTCTCCAAAGCTTTTGGAACCATTGATGGCGAGATGAAAAAAACCTCGCTTTTGCGTCACGCCTTTATCGAAGTTCCAGCCGTTTCGGTGGTGAAAATTGAAATGATGGAGAAAAGTGTATTGGTGCTCAACAACGAGTTTATGGTCACTTTTTTTATTGGAGACACGCTATACGATAGGAAATTCATCTTCAAGGCAAATTCCATCACTCCAGATTATGTCGAGGAAGTACCCATTTTATTTGTGGATGGAGTGATTGTGAGGTAAAATATAACCTGAATTTGTCATTCATTATGATACAAATAGTTTAATCCAGTTTCTCCGTCAGTTTTTCAAAAACCTTTTTTGCCGATTTTCCTTCATATAAAATACTGTAAACGGCATCAATAATGGGTGTCTTTGCTCCATAACCAAGATTCAGGTTATAGGCGCTTTTTGCTGCATAATAACCTTCGGCAACCATGCTCATTTCCATCTGGGCTGATTTTACGGTGTAGCCTTTTCCAATCATGTTTCCGAACATTCTATTTCTGGAAAAAACAGAATAACCCGTTACCAATAAATCCCCCAAATAAGCCGAATCATTGATGTTTCGCTTCATTTTGTGGACTTTTCGGATGAATTTTTTCATCTCTCTGATACCATTACTCATCAACACGGATTGGAAATTATCGCCATACCCCAATCCGTGAGAGATTCCTGCGGCAATGGCATAAATATTTTTGAGCATGGCTGCGTATTCAGTGCCTATGATGTCATCCGAAATCTTAGTTTTGATGTAATTACTAGATAAATTATGAGCCACTATTTTTGCTTTTTTTGCATCGCCACAAGCGATTGTCAAATACGACAATCGTTCCAAGGCTACTTCTTCGGCATGACAAGGACCCGTAATTACGCCAATATTTTCGAAAGGGATATTGAAGGTTTTATTAAAATGTTCGCCCACAATCAAACTCGTTTCAGGAACAATTCCCTTGATTGCCGAGAAAATAACTTTGTCATTTAGCGGCAGGGTCAATTTTTCTAATTCTTTGCTCAAAAACGCCGAGGGAACAGCAATGATAATATAATTCGCATATGCAACGGCTTCATTAATATCACTAGTCAGTTTTAATTTTTTGGTATCAAATTCGACAGAGCTTAAGTAATTAGGGTTGTGGAGGTATGTTTTTATATGCTCAATGGCATCTTCATTTCGCATATACCAAGTAATTTCTTCTAAATTAACGCAAAGCATTTTAGCAATCGCCGTAGCCCAGCTACCACCCCCAATTACTGAAAATTTTGTTTTTTGAGTCATTTTTTAATTAAATTTTTTCAAAAGTACTTAAAAATCTACTAACAAGGTAAAAATTATATTCATGGAAGTGAGAGTAAAACCACATCAAAATTATATCTTAGTTAGAAGGTGGACTTAAGAAAGCGTTTTATTTTTTATATAGATTATTGTAATCGATGTATTCCCAAACTTTTGAAGGTAATAAAGGTCTAACGTTCTTCTTTTTTTTGATGTTTTCCCGAATAAAAGTAGAGGAAATTTCTACAATTGGCGCATCAACATAATGAATCTTGATATTGTTTTTAATTGTTGGATTTTGCTTCGCCGAGTCGCCTTTTAAGTTTGGGTCTTCTTCTGTTTTGGCTTTGGCATCGATTCTAGGATATACATAAATCTCATGATTTTGTAAAATCACCTCGTGATTTTTCCACTTGTGCAAGGACTTCAAATTATCTTCACCCATAATCAATGAAAAAATATGTTTAGGGTATTTTTCCTGTATATAAACCAATGTATTCACGGTGTAATTTGGCTGTGGCAACTTGAACTCAATGTCCGAAGGTTTGATTTTTGGATACTCTTCAGTAGCCAAGAAAACCAACTGAAGCCTTTGATAATCATCAAGCAAAGTCTGTTTGCTTTTTAACGGATTGTGCGGTGTCACGACCATCCAAATTTGATCTAAATCTGAATGTTCCGCCAAGTGATTGGCAATAATCAAATGACCAACATGAATGGGATTGAATGTTCCAAAATAGAGACCGATTTTCATGAATTTAATTTAAAGATTTAAAAATTAAATTATATAAAGATTATCATTAGCGAAAGAATATTTCAATTCTTCAATCTTTCAATTTTTTAATTATTCAAAAATTCTTTTACCAATTGATAGGCTTCTTCTAAAGCGATATCCAAATCATAATTTTTAATAATAACGTCAAATTGTGGTGCGGTGGCCAGTTCCACGTGGGCTTTTGCAATACGCATATTGATTTTTTCTTCACTTTCAGTGGAACGTTCTTTGAGGCGTCTTTTAAGTTCATCCACACTGGGTGGTTTTACAAAAACCGCTAAGGTTTCCTCGGGAAATTTGTGCTTGATTCTCAAACCTCCGGCAACGTCTATGTCAAAAATCACGTTTTTTCCTTTGGCCCAAATGTGTTCGACTTCGCTTTTTAGGGTTCCGTAAAAATTATCGCGGTATACTTCTTCCCACTCTACAAAATCTTCATTTTTAATGTGTTTTTTAAACTCATCCAAGGACATAAAGTAATACTCTTTTCCATTGACTTCTTCTCCTCTTGGCGGCCGTGTTGCAGCCGAAATCGAAAACTCCAGATTCAAGTCCTCTTTTGCCAGTAAATGTTTGACGATGGTGGTTTTCCCGGACCCTGATGGCGCTGAAAATACTATTAATTTTCCTTTTTTCATTTGTTTAAATCTGAAATCATAAATTGTTAATCAACAATCTTAAATCTATTTCTAGAGCACATTCAAGACCTGCTCCTTAATTTTCTCCAATTCGTCCTTCATCATGACAACTAATTTTTGCATTTGGGCGTGATTCGATTTGGAGCCCATGGTATTGATTTCGCGTCCCATTTCCTGGGTGATGAAACCTAGTTTTCTACCGTTGGCTTCGGTTCCATTGATGGTTTCCAGAAAATAGTCCAGATGATTGGTCAGACGCACTTTTTCTTCGGTGATGTCTAATTTTTCGAGGTAATAAATTAATTCTTGTTCAAAACGGTTTTCATCCACGTTGACTTTTAACTCTGAAATTGCAGTTTGTAAACGGTCTTTTATGGCCTGAACTCGTTCTGGATCTAATGCCAAAGCATCATTCATATATTGACGTATATTACCGATTCTAAACTGGAATTCTTTTTCCAATGAAGCGCCTTCGTCTTTTCTAAAATCTCCAATATAATCTAATGCTTCCACGATTACTTTTTGAATTTCGGTCCAATCATTTTCGTCTATTTCTTCCCTTTCGGTCTTCATTGTATCGGGCATTCTGATGGCCATTTTCATCAATTCAGTTTCATCGGCATCAGCATAAACGGCTCTCAATTGGTCGATGTAGGCTTTAACAATCGGCACATTCACTTTCGTAGAAGTTTGCTCAGCCGTGCTTTCAATAAAAATGGAAAAATCCACTTTTCCTCTTTCGAGTTTCAAGGCAATTTGGTTGCGCAAACCCAATTCCATTTCGCGGTAAGAGGAAGGCATTCGAACGCTTAAATCCAGACCTTTACTATTCAAGGATTTTACTTCTACTGTTATTTTTTTGGTCGGCAATTGCAAACTTGCTTTGCCAAATCCAGTCATGGATTGTATCATAATTATTTTCTAAAAAGAGTTCAAAGATAATGAAAAAGAGTTCAGGAGGGAGTTTTTAGTGTTCAGTGTAGCATTAGGCACATCAATGAGTATGCTTAATTTAGGCATTGAATACTAAAAAACGGAACACTACCTACTTCTTTTGCGTCACCAAATAAACGCCAGTAAATATAAAAATAGCCGAAATGATTTTCACTAACGTCAATTCGTCTTTTCCCAGACTGATTGCAAAAATGGTAGCGAAAACGGGTTGAAGATATACGAAAACAGCGATTGTGGTTGGTTTCAATTCTTTCATCGAAAGTAAGTTCAATAGGTAAGTCAAAAAGGTCGAAAAAACCACCACAAACCCTATTTCCCAATAAATATCAATGGGAAGCAAAGCCCAATTGACTGCTTCAAACTCATCCCAGCCAAAAGGCAAAACCATAAAAAAACCTATCAGATAAACCCATTTTACAAAGGTAAAAGCATTGTATTTGTCCATTAATTTTTTGACCAATACGAGGTATAATCCATAGGAAGCCGCATTGACAAAAACCAGAAAATTACCTAAACTGGCATTGGTGGCATTCCCCACGGACTTTCCATACAAGATAAGAAAGGCGGTGCCAATCAGACCTAAAATAATTCCAAAAACCATTTGTTTTCGCATCCGTTCTTTAATTATAATGGCCGAAAGCACAAGAACAATCATGGGTGTTGAAACCATAATTACCGATGCCGAAATGGGAGTGGTGAGGGTCAATCCTTTGAAGAAAGAAAGAAAGTTTAGCGCTACTCCAAAGAAGGCGGCCCAAATAATTCGAGGAAAATCGGCAAGCTCAATTTTCTCTTTACGAACCGTTTTAGGTAATCTAGTGAAAAGCCAAACAAGCCAAAATAAAATCGTTGAGCCCCCTACGCGCATTAAGATAAAACCATCGGCCTCAACATATTTTGGCATTACGTCCTTTGCAATCGTAAAAGTAAGGCCGTATATTATGGATACTATTGTGGCGCCAATGAGTGCGAGATTTCTTTTTGACATTAGACTAAAGCTTTCATTACCTGGAGTATGTTTTGCTGACTGTTGCCATTATATATTTTGCCGTCAATAATAAAAACAGGACGGCTTAAAAACGTGTAATGCTCCAGAATGTATTTTTTGAAGTCGGCTTCGGTTAAGGATTTATTCTTTAAATCCATCGATTTGTAGAGTTGTGCCTTTTTGCTGAATAGCGTTTCGTAACTTCCGGAAAGTTGGTGCATTTCCTCAAGTTCTTCAAAAATTATAGGGTCTTGTTTGATGTCACGAAATACCAAATTATGGTCTTTTGGCAACGACTTTATGATTTTTCGGCAGGTATCGCAAGAGGCGAGATAATATATTTTGTTCATCTAAATTGCAATTTCTTCATGCAAAGAAAATTAATTTGACACGAAAAATGACTGTTTTTATAAAAAATTAAAAGTATTCCCTTTAAGGGACTTTGGATCCTTGTTGAATTGCCCTTCTTAAATGTAACATAACCCCTTTTCGAAAGGAACACTACAGGAAATGGGAATCGCGGATAAATTTGGTGAAATTGAGGATGGTATTAGAGAAGATTAGGGTTTGCTTAAGACTCTAAAATCGTATTGGCATAAATTAGAATAAAAGTAATGATTCTTTTTATTTTTACTCAAAATAATAAATATATCCAAAATTGAATGTTGTCGAATAATCATTCGACTTGTTTTCTGGGTAGATTTTTTTATCTGGATTGACTCCATCAATCCAATCCGTATAATAATGTTGTAATCTGTAGTCAAATATTAAGGCCGATATTTCATTGGGAAATTTATAACGAACACCAAACCCAGCGGTAAATGAACCGGTAATAGCAGTTGCATTTCTGCTATTACTGAACTTTATAGGAGTTGTTTCAGGAGTTCCAAATAGTCCTAAAGAAGAACTAATTTCTGAAGTATACATGCTTAATTGGGAACCTAAACTCACATAAGGATTGAATAATACGCAAAATCTACAATAATCATCTGTTTTAAAAGGATAGTATTCTACTTGAAAACCAAGGTTTTTAGTGCTTACTGATCCTTTCATCGCTCGTAATTGATTTGCAAAATCTTCTTTATTATTAAGATCAACCCATTTTCCATAATGTTGAAGTTGACTTTTCATGTAAGAAGCCTCCAATCTATATTTTAAATTTTTTCCAAAATTTTTAGAATTAATACGTGTAAGATAATAAAAAACTCCAAAGGAAAAACCATTTTGGTTTATATAATTTTCAAATTTACCACTTTCACCATAGTCAGATTGAAAGAAAACAGGGCCAGCCATTACTCCAATCTCTTTGAAAGTTTTACTAGATTGAGAGTAACCAAAATCAATGGACATGTAAAGAAATGAGGCAATTAATATATTTTTAAACATATATAGAAAATTTAAATAACTTAGTAAATTACAAATATATTAACATCCGTTAATAGTAATATCAAAAAATAAATTTTATTTTTTTATTTTTCTTATGCGAATAATTATTCTGACATAACCTATCTTTGCACACACTAACGAAAACGTTTTCTTAAACGTTAATAATCTAATAATCATGTCAAAAAGTATTACTAGTTTTATTGAATCGGTTGCAAAAAAAAATCCGGGCGAGCCGGAGTTTTTGCAAGCAGTTATGGAAGTTGCTGAAACGGTAATTCCATTTATTGAAGAAAATAAAAAATACCAAAACAAGATGCTTTTGGAAAGAATGGTAGAGTCAGATCGAATCATTATTTTTCGGGTAGTTTG
>Ga0214919_10006859_pt1 | contig 15515 bp, 11 predicted proteins | sample LL1503_MetaG_FD_177994 | JGI IMG/M metagenome (GOLD analysis project Ga0214919, IMG submission 177994) | Freshwater microbial communities from Lake Lanier, Atlanta, Georgia, United States - LL-1503 | ecosystem: Environmental > Aquatic > Freshwater > Lake | place: USA: Georgia | collected... | reverse complement strand
ATTATTATTAAAGATAATAATTCATTTTCAATTAATAGTGATGAAGAAAATGTTATTGATAATAAAAATAATTATTTTTATTTTAATAATAAACCAATTAAATATTTTAATTATAATAATAACATTTATTTTAAAGGATGCGAGGTTGCTGATATATTAGGTTATTCTAATACTACCGATGCTATTATTAAACATGTTAAAATTAATGATAAATTTAATATACTTACTTTTTTAAAGGATCGTGAATCGCGATCCTTGGATAAATTGAATACATCTAATACAATACGCACGATACAATGCGAACATCCCCAAACTATATTTATTAATGAATCAGGATTATATAGTTTAATAATGAGAGCAAAAACATCAGAATCTGATAAATTCCAATCATGGGTTACTTCTGAAGTTTTGCCTTCTATCAGAAAAACAGGATCATATTATAATAATTTTAATAATGATATTACTATTAATAATGATAGTAATGATTATATTGATAATTTAGATAAATATAACGGTAAAGATTGTATTTATATCTTACATATTAAAGATAACTTATATAAATTTGGTAAATCCTCACATTTAAAAAATCGTTTAGCTATTCATAAAAAAAAATTACAATATATTGATATTATTAAAATTCATATATGTAAAAATATGAATATAATGACTAATATAGAAAATCATATAAAAGAATTAATTAAAAAATATCAAATTCACACTAATTATAATGATTATACAGAAATTTTTGAAATAAATAATAATATTTCATTAGAAAAGATAATGAACAATATAAATAAAATTGTAGATACAAATAATAATCCATCGATAGAAGATATTAAAACCGATACATTAATGACAACGATATCAACATTAGAATCTGATAATAATTATCATAAACAAAATAAATTATTAGAATTAAAAAATATTGGAATTATTGAGAAAACTAAACAAATAGAAATTAATGCAAATATTAAAATAGAACAAGAAAAAACAACACAAATAGAAATTAATGCAAATATTAAAATAGAACAAGAGAAAACTAAACAATTAGAATTAGAATATAAAACAATGCAATTAAAATTAGAATTATATAAATTATCTGGTAAAATTATATAAATTATCTAGTATAATTCCTTAATTTTATAATATTATAATTTTTATTGGTAAAAAATTTTTACAATTAGAATTTTTATTTTTTATATGATCTCTCTCCCCAAAAAAGTCAATTGATTTTTTTTGACTTTTTTGACTTTTTAAAAATAATTAAAGATTAATATATATTATATTATAATATGGAGAATAAAGTCAAAAAAAGTTCAATTCCTACAGAGTTTTTATGTAATATTTGTAATAAATTCTATGCATCTCAAAGTAGTTTATGCCATCATAACAAAAAATTTCATACTTCTAATGTTAGGGATAATGTTAGGGATAATGTTAGGGATGTTAGGGCTAATGTTGAGGATAATAAAAATATTTTGCAGTGCGAATATTGTAATAAAATATTTTCATCTAGATCTACCAAATCTGAACATAAAAGAAAAGCATGTAAATTTAAAAATAATATAATTAATAATACAACTAATAATAATAATAATACAAATATTAATAATAATAATACAAATATTAATAATAATATAATTAATAATAATAATAATAATACAAATATTATTATTAAAATAAATAATTTTGGTGATGAAGATTTATCGCATTTAACACAAAAAGATATCACTGATATGATTAAATCGGGTTTTGGTTGTGTCTTCGATTATATCGATAAAGTACATTTAAATCCTAATAAACCTGAAAATCATAATATCATGTTAACTAATTTAAGATCCGGTTTAATTAAAATCTTTCAAAATTATAAATGGGATGTCGCTAAATGCAATGATATCTTAACTACTATTATTGACAAATGTTATGATTTAACTTCTGATAAATATAATGATTTAAAAGATAATAAACAATTTTTTTGTAAAGGATATGAAAAATGGTTAGCAACAATAAATAATGATGTTGATAAAGTTTATAATGATACTTACCCTGATATGAAAATCAAATTATATAATAAATAATTTAATAAATTAATAAATAATAAATTATTAATGTTGGTATTTCTAATTTAAACCATATAATTTAAGTTACTATAATTCATTTACACACCTATTATGATTTTTATGTTTTTATTATTTACTAAATGTAAATAAATATTTGGATAATAGTTTTATTCAATATTATAATTATAGTTTAAATTTGATACTTATCACATAAAAAATTTATTCCTTTGAAATAACTATATCTTGATGTAAGATTTCATAAACTATACAATTTAACTTTGGTAAGTTTTTATTAAACATGTCATATATGCCCTTCTTAGTTAGATGTGGGTCTGGTTCTAGATTAGATTTTGGTGATTTATTATAAAAAAAGTTATTTCCAAAAGTTAATTTTTTTAATTTTGGTAAATGTAATCCTTTTAATAATTCGTTTATACGATCTGTAATAGTTTTATTATATGGTGTTCCATTCACAAAATTAATGCCAAAAGTTAATATTTCTAAGTTTACTAAACTATTTAAAGCCATCTTCCTAGTTAATACTTTACTATACAATGAATACTCAAAATCTCTACCAAAAATTAAACTTCTTAAATTTTCTAATTTATCTAAACACCCATCATCCGAATCTTTAACAAACAATGATTGATTAAATGCGATACCTAAAGTTAAACTTTCTAACTTGGTTAAACTTTCTAAAGATCTATCTAATAATTTGTTAAAATGATTACCAAAAGTTAAACTTTTTAAGTTGGTTAAAGTTTTTAAAGATGTACCTAATGGTTGGTTAAATCTAAAACCAAAAGTTAAACTTTCTAAATTGGTTAATTTTTGTAAAGATTCCTCTAATGGTTCATTAAAATTACAACCAATAATTAAACTTTTTAACTTGGTTAATTTATCTAAAGATTTACCAAATTTAACATAATTTGGATATGTATGTTCACTACACTGTTTACTAAAAGTTAAACTTGTTAATTCAGTTAAGTTATCTAAATATTCATTTTCCCTATCAAATAATGGTTTATTAAACTCTCTGCCAAAAGTTAAACTTTTTAAGTTCTTTAAAGTTTTTAAAGATGTATCTAATGGTTTATTAAATTTAGAACCAAAAGTTAAACTTTCTAATTTTTCTAATGTTTCTAAAGATTTACCTAATGGTAAATCAAAATTTCCACCAAAAGTTAAACTTTTTAAATTGGTTAATTTATGTAAAGATGTATCTAATTCCCAATTAAATAGAGAATTATAATCAAAAGTTAAACTTTCTAATTTGATTAAGTTATCTAAAGAGTTAGCTAATGGTTTGCCTAATGGTTTATCAAAGAAACGACCAAAAGTTAAACTTTTTAAGTTGGTTAATTTATTTAAAGATGTATCTAATGATTTATCAAAGGAACTACCAAAAGTTAAAGTGGTTAATTCTGTTAATTTATCTAAAGATGTATCTAATGATTTATCAAAGGAACTACCAAAAGTTAAAGTGGTTAATTCTGTTAATTTATCTAAAGATGTACCTAACTTTTGATTAAATTTAGAACCAAAAGTTAAACTTTTTAAATTGGTTAATTTATCTAAAGATGTACCTAATGGTTTATTAAATTTATCACCAAAAGTTAAACTTTTTAAATTGGTTAAAGTTAATAAACTTGATAAACTTGATAAACTTGATAAACTTGTTAAATCATCTATATCATATTTCAGAATTGATATATTTGTCAATATATTTGTCAATATACTATTTAATTCGGTTTCTTGTATTTTATACTCAATATCAAAAATTAATATATTAATTTTAAAATCTTTTATTATTTTACTAATTGTATCATATTTATTTTTTATTTGATTAGGTACTAATAAGGTGTCTTGTGCATATGTTAATAATTCTAATAATTTTGATAATTTTATGGATACTTCCATAAAATTTCCAATTTTAGATATAATATCACAACCGAGCGAATTAAAATCACAACTTTCCTTGATATCATCATCTAGAGTAAAACTAATATTCTCTTGACCAATACCATCAGCACTAGCACCATCACCAATACCATCAGCACTAGCACCAGCACCAGCACCAGCACCATCACCATCACCAATACCATCAGCACTAGCACCAGCACCAGCACCTTTTAAATTTAAATATTTTGTTTTATATTTTTTATATTTATTATTATAATTTATTATCATTATAATAATATATATAAAAAAAATTGATATATATATAATTTCATATTAATATATATATAATTATATTAATATGAAATTAGTTATTGTAGAATCTCCTGGTAAAATTAATAAAATTAGTAGTTATTTAGGTGATGATTATATTGTTAAAGCATCAATTGGACATGTTCAAGAATTAGATAAAAAAACATTAAGTATTGATGTTGATAATAATTTTAAACCTTATTATATTACTAGTGCTGATAAAATTAAAGTTGTTAGTGATTTAAAATATGCTATGAAAGATTGTAATGAAGTAATATTAGCTATGGATGGGGATCGTGAAGGTGAAGCAATTGCACAATCATTAGCGACTGTATTAAATTTAACTAATCCGAAAAGAATTATATTTCATGAAATTACTAAATCTGCTATTTTAAAATCAATTAATAATCCAACTATTATTAATCAAGATATGGTTAATGCACAACAAGCAAGACGTTTATTAGATAGATTAATGGGATATAAAATAAGTCCTATATTATGGAAAGAATTTAATACTGATATACCACAATCTGCTGGTAGAGTTCAATCTGCTGTACTAAATATTATTATTAATAAAGAAAATGAAGTTAATGATATTACATCATTATCATATTTAAAAACAACTTGTATTTTTAATTTTAATACTAATAAAATTAATTCTGTTTTACAATATAATAATAAAACTTTTCAATTTAATTCTTTTGATATTGCTAATACTTTTATTCAACTTATTAATAAAAAAACTATTTTTAATGTTATTTCTATTGATAATAAATTAACTATTAATAAAGCCCCAACTCCTTTTATTACTTCTAGTTTACAACAAGAAGCTAGTACTAAATTAAAATTAAATATTAAAAATACTATGGAAATTGCACAAAAATTATATGAAAAAGGATTAATAACTTATATGAGAACAGATTGTCCTAATATTAGTCAAAATGCAATTGATAGTATTCAAGATTATATTATTAAACAATATGGTGACTTATATTCAGCGCCTAAAAATTATTCATCTAAAAATAGTAATAGTCAAGATGCGCATGAATGTATTAGACCTACTGATATTAATAATATTAAACCAGAATTAACTGATGTTAAACAACAAAAATTATATGAATTAATTTGGAAAAGAACAATTGCAAGTCAAATGACTAATGCTAAAATTAATATTCAAACAATTTTAATTGATTGTTTAAATAATAATACTACAATATTAAAATTTAATGATATTCAAACATATTTTTGTACATCATTATCTAATATAGAATTTGATGGATATTTAATTATTTATAATAATATTGATGATGATGATGCCCATAATGAAAAAGGTAAATTAGATATTAATATTAATGATAATGTTTTATTATTTAAATTAAAAATTGCAGAAGAATTTTCTAGACCTCCTTTAAGATTTAATGAAGCAACATTAGTTAAATTTTTAGAAAAAAATGGTATCGGCAGACCATCTACATATGCTTCTACAATTTCAAAAATTATTGAAAGAAATTATGTTGAAATTAAAAATATTGAAGGTATTAAAAAACAAATTCATATTTTAGAATTAGATAATAAATTTAAAATTAAAGAATCTGAAAAAGAAATAAGTATTGGTAATGAAGTATCTAAAATAGTTCCTACAGAATCTGGTATTCAAAATAATAAATTTTTAATTTTACATTTTGAATCTATTATTAATATTCATTTCACTGCTGAATTTGAAACTTTTTTAGATAAAATCGCAACTGGTAAAGCTAATTGGATTACAGTTTTACAACTTTTTTATGATAAATTTAATCCAATTGTTGAAAAATTAAATATTACTATTAAAAAAAATAAAGAATTAGATAATGATTTATTTTTAGGTAAATCTGATGATAAAGATATTTATTCAGGATCTGGTAAATATGGACCTTATATTAAAATTAAAGATAATGATATATGGAAATATACATCTATTCCTGATAATAATAATATTACATTAGAAGAAGCAATAACTTTTTTAAGTTTTCCTAAAATATTAGGTAAAATTTCTAAAACTAATGTAACTTTATGTAATGGTAAATTTGGATTTTATATTAAATATAATAATAATAATTTTTCAATTAAACCTGATATAAATATTAATGATATAGATTTAGAATTTGCTAAAAAACTTTTAGCAAATTCTAATAATAATAAAACTTTTAAATTAAAAGATAAAATTATTAATGTTAAATCTGGTGAATTTGGCCCTTATTTACAAATTATTGATAATAATAATAAAAAAAATATCAGTATTCCTTCTAAATATAAAATTGATTCAATTACAATTGAAGATATTATTGAAATTATTCAAAAAAATAAAAAATAATTATTTAAAATTTTTATATAATTAATTTAATAAATATAATTATATTTATTAAATTAATGAGTAATACAAAATTTAAATTTTACGATCCTAAATTATTTAATAATAAACAATTAGATAATTATAATATACAACAATCTAATAATAAACAATTAGATGATTATAATATACAACACTCTAATAATATACAACACTCTAATAATTCTCAAGATATAGTTCCAACTACTATTATTATTCAAGATACATCTGCTGCTAGTAGTATTTATTCAATATTTCATACAATGTTATCTATTATTGCTATTTATTTATCTGTTAGATGTAATTCTAACATTAATTATACATCTATTATTATTGCTATTTTTTGTCCTTATTTGTATATTATTTATAGTATTATTATGCATAATGGTATATGTCCTGCATAAAAAATTATTAATAAATATTATTTATAGTTTTATTATTATTGCAATTTTAAATAAATACATAATAAAAATTGATAATTTTTATCTTTAATAACTCTTATGTAAAAATTATGTATAGCTTTGTTTAATAGCTTTCATTTCATCAGTGAAAGCTATTAATTGTTAGTCATGGATTACTGCCGTATTGCAAAGATGCATGGTGATCACATTCACGATATCGTTAGTGACTTGAAGACTCTGTATCCTGAACTGCCTTTTAAGGTACCTCCAAGAAGTCAAATAAGTTGGTGGGCTTCTGGTCCTCTTCCTCTGAGCCTTCTCTCAGATTCCAGACTTAGAAGTCTAGGTGTAGTTGCAATTTCTATTGCATCACCATCTTCTAGTAGCGATATGTCCAGTCTTGGCAGTGAGATTGAAGTCGCTTTCATGGATTCTCAGGATCGATTGGTAAACATCTCTGAGGATCCAGACTCAGATACCAGTCAGCATTTTGTAGATCTCGAGGATGTTTTTTATTACATCATAGAGGCTACCGATGGACTGCTTTGTTGGCGAAGAGCTTAGGTCTCCTTGGTAAAGCTCTGTATCTCTGAGAATAATTCAACAGTACTCATGCAAGTAATTCATTTATAATTAAAATCTGCATAGAATTAATAATTTAATGATAATAAATAACTTTTTTTAGATGAAATATTATTTATTATTTCAAAATTATAATTTATTTTATTAATATTTAAACTAATTATATCATTAATTAGTATATCATTATAATATATTATTGTTATTAAAATTGTATTATTATTATAATATAATATATTTATATTCTTATAGTTTTTGTCATATTCATTAATAGTTATTATTAATTTATTTGATAAATTAATACTTTCTAATATATTATTTTCAATTTGAATATCTTTTATTTTTTTTATTTTTTTATTAAATATATTTGGAAATATTATATTATTATATATACTATTTTCTCCTAATTTTAAATGAATACATGATATATCTAAATTTTTATTATATATTGTATCTACTTGTGATAGATCATTAATATCTATATCTTTTATATATTTATATTTAAAAGAATATGATAAATTTTCATATATATATCCTTCATAATTATTACTAAATATACACATATTATTATCATTATTAATTACAATACCATCCGAATTATATAATTGATAACATAAATCATACAATAATATAAAATTATTATATGGATCAAAAGTATCATTTATAAAAATTATTTTATCAGTATCTAATATATTTATTTTTTCAGATAAAAGTATCAAATTATCTATATTAATATGAGGATATTTTGAATTATAACAATGAATTATTAATTCAGGATGATCATTATTATATATGATATATGGTTCAATATCTTCATATAGATTCACTTTTATTATTATATTTTTTGGTTTTTGTTCTAATAATTTATAAAGTAATAATATAAAATTATTATCTTTTAACTTTGAAATAGTTGTTGTTAAACATATTATATAATTATTACTATTTATATTTATTGATTCATAATTTATATTTTTTACTATATTACCTATTACTTTTTTATTATCATAATCTATAATATCTATTGTATTTTTTAATTTTATTAATAATTCTGTTAATAATTTTTCTATTACTAATTTATAATTATTATTATATATCGGTTGTTTATAATATTCATATAATTTTTGAGGATTTGTTAATAAATCTTTTACACTATCATATGTTTGTTGTAATGATATTTCTGAATAAGGATCGCATAATATAATTCTTTTTGTATTATATATTAATTTATCAATATCATCTAATTTTCCATAATATATTGGTATATTTCCTGATAATGAATTTTTATATAATTTATTACTTATATTTGCAATATTATAACTTTCTGGACAAATATTAAATATAAATTCTTTTTCTAAATCTTTGATATAATTAAAATTATTTAATAAATTTAATGGACATACTATTCCTCCTAAATCTTTTAATTTATTATAAATAGGTACTTTTGTATTTCCTTTATCATGATTTGACATTAATATTGTGAATCTTTTATTTACAAATTCCTCAAAAGTTATATTTACTATATTATTATTTATTTCACTCGCATTAGTATATAATTCTTGAATATATGATGGATATTTAATTCCATAATTACCATATTTTAATATACATCCTTCATATAATTCTATCAAATTTGGATTATATATCTCAATTGGTTTTGTTATATATAATATAACTTTATTTTTATATTTTATTAAAATATTTATTAATTTAATATCATCCATTTCATTACATATTATTAAATTATATTCTTCAATAATTTTTTCTGTTGATAATAAATTATTATTATTAATTATTAACTCCCAATTATTTAATTTATTTATTAAATAATTTATTTCAAATTTAATATTATTATTTATTAAATAATTATAAATTATATCATTTGATAAATTGTAATTTTCTAAATAATTTATATATAATACTCTAAACATTATTAATAATAAATAAAAAATCTTTAAATAAATTATTTTTATTTAAAAATTTACTTTATTTATTATTAATGAAAGTTGCTATTTACCATGGATTACATACTATTCATAATGAAATGTTAGGTTATATATATGAATATTTTAAATTTAATAAATTAGAATATAATATTTATGCACATTTAATTAATGGTGGCGATGAATGGTATAATTATTATAATACTATTTTTAATAATAATATTACTTGGCATAACCCAATGACATTCAACCCTGATAATTATGATTATATTATTATTATAACTGATGACGATTATACATTTTCTGATGAATGGATAAATAAATATAGTAATAAAATTATTTTAATTAATCATTTTCATGAAAATAGAAGATTATATACTAAATATTCTATTGGTACTAGATTCTTTTTTACTAAACCTACTGAAAAATGGGCTTTACCTTCATATATAGGTATTAATAAAAATAATAAATTAAAATTATTAAATGCACAAGATAAAATTAATGTAACTTGTATAGGTATTCAAAATAGACCTCCTTCTGTTCAATTTTTAAAAGATTTATTTAGTAATTTTGATAATATTAATTTTCATATTATAGCAAGATCTTTATTAGATATTTATAATGGTTATCCTAATATTTTTACTTTTATTAATCCTTCACCTCAAATTATGTTTGATATTGTTAAATCTTCTGAATATATATTATGTGTTGAATATCCTATTAATCCTAATCCTAAATCAAATAGTATGTCTGGTGCTATTCCTATATCATATAGTTATGGTTGTCAATTAATTATTCCTCAATTATGGCAAAGATATTATAATTTAAAAAATGTTATTTCTTATTGTGATAATCATGTTCAAAATAATGGTCAAACTATTATTGAATTAACTAAAAATATTAATTTAGATTTAATATATAATGAATTATATAATATTATTTCTCATAGAAATAATGTTTTTGATAATATTTTAGTTAATAATATTATTAATTATAATAATGATTCATGGTATCATATATTATGTAAATTATTTAATTTTAAAGTTCCTAAAGTTTTTATGAATATTAATTATGATAATACTAATTATGATTTTAGTAATATAAAAAATGATTTTAGAGAAATACATATTGTTAATAATCATATACATAATAATAATATTTTTTCTATTACTGATTATATCTTTACACATAATAATTCAGAGTTAAATAATTTAATTTATGATATTAATAATAATATGATTATATATTTTACTAATATTAATAATGACTTATTTAATGATATCAAATTATTAGGTAAAAGAAATTATTCCGATATTTTAATTTTTGATAATTTAAATGAATCCGATATTAATAATATTATTAATATATATAATAAATATTGTATTCATTATATAGTTGATAATAAAATTATTATTATTTCTCAAGTTTAATTTAATAATAAATAAAATAATATTCTTTATAAAAATTAATATTTTAAATCTCCAAAGCACAATCTATATTAACTAATTAAATTAAGGTTTTATAATATCTATTTTTAATTTATATACATAATACTGATATCCATAACATATATAATTTATACATACATATAGTGTTTCTTCTAATTCACTATATAATAATCCTACACGTATAATATTATTCATTGCAGAATCTTCAATTAACTCTTCATTTTTATTTATAAAATCTGAAATTTTCATTTCTTTATTTGATTCTACTTTTATTTCTAATATAATTTCTTTTTTTTCATTATATAACTTAAAGTTTGTTGCTACATAAGTACTATCATATTCATAATAAAGTTTTATTGTATTTTTATATAAACTTACATTTCCTGTTAATTCTCGATTATTAGTATTAATACTAATATCATTATATTTTAATTTAATACTATAATTATTAAATATATCAATAATTTCATTAATAGTGAAAGACATTATTATATTATATAATTATAATAATTAATTATTATTAATTTCAATATTTTTTATTTTATATAGTTAATTATTATTTAATTTATTTGTGTTTTATATAAAAATTGAAAAAAATTATTTATATTATTTTATTAATATTCTTATTTGTTATGCTTTATTATAAATATACCATAATAGGTGTATTTATATCCATAAAACAATTACAATGCCTAGTAATAGACGAATAAGGTCTTATGATTCAGATAAGTATGATGAATCTGATAACTATCCTGAAGATAGTGAGTTTACAGAAGAGGATTTAGTTATTATAGATTTTACGAATCTTCAGAATAATCTTGTAATTCAAGAAAAAAAAATATCAAATATTCAATCTTGGGAAGAATTCAATTGTCTTAAACTCTGTATTAATTCAAACCTTGCAAGAATTATGATTCTTAGTACTCCGTTCTCTAATGACTATAGAGAACCTACATGGATGTGGGGATTAAATGTTATTCTTTACATGCCTGTATTGAATCATGGTTCTTACTTAGGTAAGATTTTGAATGATAAGTCAATTGTAAATATTCCATCCAATTTGGATATCCTTCCACCTAATTTAATGCAGTTAGTTGTTTCATTTGTGGGCAATTCTCCAATTCTAGAGTAAATGTTCAAGCATGAATTCAAGTTATAATACAAAATTGTAAAACTAAAACTTTTATATATTATTTATTATCAATTTTTATTTTAATAAAAATTGATAATAAATAATATTAATTATTAATATATATATATATATAATAATAATGTCAATTATTGAGTTTTATAGTCATAATCCAAAATATAATTTTTGTCAATTTAGTAATTTCTATTATTCGCCTTTTGAATATTTTTTACCTCAATTTGCAATTGGTAATGGATTTCCTGATAAAGTAATATGTGAAAATTCTGAAAAAGCTATAATGTTATCTAAAGCAGCATTAATGAATGATCAAGAAATTTTTTATTCAATTCTTAATAATTCAGATCCTTCAATCTGTAAAATTCTAGGCAGAAAAGTTAAAAATTTTAATCAAAATTTATGGAATAATAATATTAATGATATTGCTTTTAATGTATTATATCAAAAATTTTATTCAAATCCTGAATTAATTAAAATTTTATTAGATACTAATGAATCTATTATTGTAGAAGCTACTGTTAAAGATAAAATATGGGGTATTGGTCTTAATTGCGGTGATCCAAATATTCAATTTCAAGATAAATGGAAAGGTCAAAATATATTAGGATTTACATTAATGAAAGTTAGAGATAAATTTAAAAATAATTAATAATATTTATTTATTTTATTTTTTTTTATTAAATTTTATAATATTTATTTAAATCACTATATATAATAAAAATTGAATATTTTTATTTTTATTAGTGTGTATTCTTTTTTTATCTTAGCTTTGGCTACAAGTTGATTCAGCTCACCGCTGTTATCGCTTGTTAACCTTACTGTTGTAAGGTTTAGCTAAATAAGCAAAATTTAAATTTTGCTTATTTCAGCCGTTCATTAAATGAAATTGGCTATCCCAATTTTCCCTGCTCATTTGCAGCACCAACTGCAAGAGATGCATCATAAGCTACAAGAGCTACAAGAATTGCAACAGCTCATTTTGATGCAGCTGAGTAGTTCATCATCACCGCAACAATTAAATCTGTCTGCACTGCTGAGTACTTCACCATCACCACAACAATTAAATCTGTCTGCACTGCTGAGTACTTCACCATCACCACAGCAATTAAGTCTGTCTGCACTGCTAAGTACTTCACCATCACCACAGCAATTAAGTCTGTCTGCACTGCTGAGTACTTCACCATCACCGCATCATGCGAACCGTGTGTTTTCAAGTTTTGAAGCCTGGGCAAACAAGGTAAATAGTGGAAACGTACCTCCAGTTCCATATGGAAGGCCCCCACCTCCTGGTCTGAAACCACCTCCACCATCCAGTCTACCACCACCACCTCCACCATCCAGTCCACCACCACCTCCACCATCCAGTCTACCACCACCACCTTCTGTCCTACATAATGTTGTACAACCTTCACTTTATGTATCTTCAGACGCCGTTTCAGTTCCTCCGGTTTCGCCAGATGCCGTTTCAGTTCCTTCTGTTTCGATTGCTTTGTCTTCTGATTCCATTTCTCCTGTTTCTATTGCTTCATCTGCTGATTCCATTTCTCCTGTTTCGATCGCTTCATCTGCTGATTCCGTATTAGTTGATTCTGTTTTGATTGCTTCGTCTGAACTGCCTGAGCTGTCTGAGCAACAACTTCAACGGCTTCAATGGCTTCGACAGAAAGAGATGCGACAAGCACTGCATGCAGAGAAGGTTTTGAAAGAGAACCATTTCAAGTGCCCAGATGCCTACATCTCTCACTTCTGGAGACTGTGCAGCCTTCCTCTGGCAGAACGAGTGTTGGTAAATAACCCATCACAGTTTTCAGTCAAGAAGCCGCAACAATGGTGGCTTCTTCCTGTGTCTGAATGGACTTTTGCTAGCTTGCAATTTGTTGTGCAAAAGTCTCTCGAGGAAAGAGACAGAGTACAACAAGCAACGCTTCTTCAAAGTGCTTCAGCACTCCGAAGAAGACTTCATAGGAGTGATGTAGTTCGACTCCGAACTATGATGCCTGTCAACGAGCCTCTTCATGAGCCTATCTCCTTACCTCTCGTTGAGCCTCCCACACAGCCTCTCACAGAGCCTCCCATAGATGACTGGCTATGTGACCCCTACTCACATCCTAGATGGAAGATTGTAACAAGTCCTGTCAATCTTCCGATTTGGTGCCCTTTAAAGAACCATCGTAGTAAATATTACTATGATATGGCTCTAGAGGATACTACAGAGAATGCTCTAGAGGATGCTATTAAGGATGCCGCTTGTGATGTTGTTGAAGATACCATAGTGAGACAGCTTACCATCCCACAACAACTTCACATCGCCAAACAACAATCCTCTGCAAAAAAAGCCTTAGCTGAACGCAACCGCACCTTACATGATTGCGCTCACAAAGAACTAACGGCTTTGGCTAAGGCTTTCCACGATCTGCGCATTGTTAAAACCGAGCTTGGCATCCATGTCGCTGAACCACTCCGGAAGTTAGTTCTCGACGAACTTAACTCCAAACAGGTGCGATTTGCAACTAATCTTCTCACCGAAAAAAATCGCACCTGCCCTACGCAAGAAGCCTTCGACCTTCTGTTAATATCTTTAGCAACGGACCGTTGTTCTAATAAGAACATCGTCCCTGTTTCCACTGTTTCCACTGTTTCCACTGTTTCCACGCCTGTTGCTGTTTCTCGACGCCGTAGTGCTAAGGAACGCAAAAAGGCACGTCATGACAATTGATGTTTTTCCCTAAGGGAAATTCACCACTTATGTTTCATTGTTTCGTCACTTTCTGTTAATGGTTACATTGTTAATGGTTACATTGTTAATGGTTACATTGTTTCGTTTCATTGTGTCGTTTCATTGATTTGTCTGGTTTCATTGTTCATTGTTTCATTCAGTTTTGTTCATTGTTTCATTCGAGTTCTTTTGTTGTTTAGACTTCATACTATTTGTTTTATTTTTGTTTATTTCGTTTCACTCAAGAAAACTTTTTTTAATTTTAAAAAAAGTTATGTCATTGTTTATATAATTTTTTTTTAATTTTATTGTTTATGTCATTGTTTATATAATTTTTTTATTTATTTATTTATTTATTGTTTTAATTTTTAAAAAAATTGATATTTTCTTTTTTTAATTGTTTTTATATTATCATATTAGTACCCGGCTCATAGAGTCACCCCATCAGGCATGTTCTAAGTAGCACCCTGATGTTCCTTATGCTACCTTATCATTTAGTTAGCACCCTGATGATGGTTATCTCATCTGCATGAAAAAAATATAATTAATTTTAATTATATTTTTCTCATTTATTTTATATTATATTTTTTTAATATTTATATTTATATTTATATTTATATTTATATTTATATTTATATTTATATT
>Ga0214919_10006858_pt1 | contig 15517 bp, 16 predicted proteins | sample LL1503_MetaG_FD_177994 | JGI IMG/M metagenome (GOLD analysis project Ga0214919, IMG submission 177994) | Freshwater microbial communities from Lake Lanier, Atlanta, Georgia, United States - LL-1503 | ecosystem: Environmental > Aquatic > Freshwater > Lake | place: USA: Georgia | collected... | reverse complement strand
GGTTTGTAACGTTCAGCCAAGGACTGTGCTTGCTGGAGGGTGGCGTCTGCCTTGGCCAAACTTGCAAGGGCGCTGTTGAGCGTGGCTTTGTAGGGGGAGTCATCGATTTGAAAAAGCGTTTGATCTGTTTTGACCTCACTGCCCTCAGTGAAGTTGATCTTTTGCACCACGCCAGCCACGCGTGCACGCACCTGTGCAACACGGTAAGCCTCGGTGCGGCCTGGCAATTCAGCGTTCAGTGTGACGCGGGAAAAGACAGTGCTGACCACACTCACTTCTGGTGGAGGCGGTGCGGCAGAGCTTGCAGGCGAGGAGGGTGCGTTATTCGATGGACAGGCACTCAATAAGATTGTTAAAAATAGAACAGATCCTATTTTGGCGACCCCAGCGGTTTGCGCCAAGGTGCGGCCGTTAAGTTGTTTGGCAAACATGCAGAAGCTTTCACTAAAAGGATTGAAGCTAATGGAATCATGTTGAGGCCAAGATTACATCGTTTCAATTCAGTATAGCAAGGGTGAACCTCTGCAAGACGCTAAGTCAATCGACTTTGGCGCCTGAACGCCTAACCACTTCGGACAACCTGGGGATGTCTGTGGCCACCAAGGCCGCCAACTCTTCAGGCTTACCGCCGCCTGGCTCAAGCCCCATTTCAGCAAGGCGCTTGAGGTTGTCGGGTTGCTTCAAGATGTCAGCGACATCACGCTGCAAGCGGCTGACGATGGCGGGTGGCGTGCCTGCTGGTGCAAACATGGCCTGCCAAGAACTCAACTCAAATCCGTCAAGACCTGCTTCTTGCAGTGTTGGCAATTCGGGTGCTGCTTTGGAACGTTTGGCTGAGGTGACGGCCAGTCCAATGAGCTTTTTGCCTGCCACTTGTGGAATGGCTGTGTTGCTGTTTTCAAAGCTAATTTGAATGGTGCCGCCCAACAAATCGGCCATCATGGGGCCGCTGCCGCGGTAGGGCACGTGCTGCATTTGCGTGCCTGTGGCCAGTTTGAACATCTCGCCAGAAATATGCTGCGATGTGCCATTGCCCGCTGATCCAAAAGAGTATTTGTTGGGATTGGCTTTGAGCAAGGCGATGAGTTCGGGCACTGTTTTGACATTCAAGGATGGATGAACAACAAGCACGTTCGGCAGCGCGGCCAGCAAAGTTACAGGCGCAAAATCTTTGCTAGGGTCATAAGGCAGTTTGGGATAAAGCGCCACATTCAGAGCATGCGAGCTGATGGTGCCACCGCCCAGCGTATAGCCGTCGGGCTTAGACTTGGCCAGCTCAGCCGACCCCACAGATCCGCCTTGCCCCGCTTTGTTGTCTACCACCACAGATTGGTTCAGTGACTTAGACAAGCCCTGTGCCACCATGCGCCCCAACATGTCGGTGGCGCCACCAGGGGCAAAGGGCACGATGTAGCGAATGGGTTTGTTGGGCCAATCTTTGGGAACATCTTGTGCCAAGGCAGTTGGAATGTGTGCAAATGAGAGGGCCAACAGAGAGCTGAGCATCAATTTAGCGTTGCGCATGAACATCTCCAAACCGGGTTGATCAAGATATTCAACTATGCACTTTGCCCTTTGAGAACCGTACGGTGGAAACCCTGCTTTAAAAATAATTGGGGTCAGAGCAACATTAATTTCCAATCAAAAGGGGCAGAGGCTGATGGGGGCTTCTTCATGGTGGGGTACCACAAATCGTCAGCCCCCATCAGCCTCTGCCCCTTTTGATTGGAAATTAATGTTGCTCTGACCCCAATTATTTACTCTGCTTTGATGTTGAGTTGCTTGATGAGTTTTGCTTTTTCATCGAAATCAGCGCGCAGTCGCTTGTCGAAATCACGTCGCCCCAAAAACGACACTCGCTGATTCAAGCGCAAGGCCGCGGTGCGAAAGCTTTCTGAGGATGTGACTTCGGCACAGGTTTTCTCCAAAATAGCCAAGACCGCTTCAGGCGTGCCGCGAGGGGCAAACATGCCGTTCAAGCCAGGCACACCTGACGCGTGGCCTAGTTCTGCCATGGTTGGCACATCGGGGTATGCAAAATGGCGCTGATCTGCAAACACGGCCAACGGACGCACACCTTTACCAGCCATGCCGGAAATTGAAGCCGCTGAAAAAGTCAGCTCGTTGCTGATCAACTGCGGCAAGATTTGGGGCTCGCCCCTGAAGGGTACATGGACGGCGTCAAGCCCTGCAGTGGCCAGCCAGGCCGATGCTGACAAATGTGGAACAGACCCTACACCACTGGTTCCCCAGCTGAATTTGCCGGGTTGTGATTTACCCGCTGAAACAAATTCTTGGTAGGTTTTGTAAGGCGATGCAGACCCGACAAACAAAGCCATCACGTTTTCAAAGCTCTGACAAACCGGAACAAAGGAATCCATGTTGTATGTGACACTCTTAATCAGGTGAGGTGCAATGGTCAATGGCGTGTTGGGTGAGATGGCCAATGTGTAACCATCGGGCTTGGCTGCAGCCAAAGCAGTAAAGCCAATGGTGGCAGCTGCGCCTTCGCGGTTGACGATGGGATGGGCTTGCCCCGTGATTTTTGAAAACTCGGAAGCCAAAGCTCTGGCCATAAGATCAACGCCATGCCCAGCCTGAAATGGCACGATGACATTCACTGCGCGTGACGGATACGCATCCTGCGCTGCAGCAGAAAAAATAGATAAACCGATGCATGTGGTTAAAAATGAAACTTTCAGCTTCTGCATATAAAACTCCTTGTTTCTGGTATTCAACAGCTCACATCTTGATCACAGGTGCAAAGCAGAAGGCATCTGCTTTGCCGTTGCGAACCAATGCAGCACCTTCAGCCAAAGCCGAAATCATATAAGCGCCATGGTGTGCATCGGCTGTTGCAGTTGTAAACGCTGGCGTGTTGTAACCAGACCAGTCGTGCCAATTTGCATGCGACACAGTTAAGCTGTCATAACTAATTTAAGTATAGTGGGCAGCTTAAGGTGTTTTAAATCCGTTATTACCCTTGTGCGCCTGAGTGCCTAATTGGGGGCTGTTTTGTGAAAAATTCTACACACCCTCTTAAAATACAAATCTTAAAGATTTGCTCAACATTGAAGAGGTTATTTTGAAAAATTTACTGATGGCATCTTTACTCGCATGTTCGCTTCATGCGTGGTCGGCAGATACCGCGCCAACCCCAAGCAGTTCTAAATCGGTGACAGAAATTCTTCAGCCTGCTAGAAATGCAATCAAGGCTGGAAATTATGAAAAAGCCGTCGAGTTGCTGGCAGAGACTGATCAAAAAAATTCAGCCGACTGGCATAACTTAATGGGCTACAGCCTCAGAAAAAAGGCAGCTCCAAATTTGACCGAAGCCGAAAAATACTACATCTCTGCTTTGAATCTGGACGCCAACCACAGAGGCGCCCTGGAATATTACGGCGAATTGTTGTTGCTTAAAAATGATCTTGCAGGCGCAGAGAAACTGCTAGCCCGTCTAGACAAAGCCTGTCGGTTTGGTTGTGAAGAGTTTCGAGATTTGAAAGAAAGCGTTCAGAAGTACAAAGCTAAAAAGCCTTGAAAATCCTTCAAACGCACAATGGCTTTCACAGGCGCGACATTTTCTTCGCGGTCAATTCGCATTGCGGGTGTGACATGGTCTAGCAAGGTGGCGGGCATGAGCGTTTCGGTTGATTTGCCGCCACTGATTGGAAATTAATGTTGCTCTGACCCCCATTATTTTTTGGGTGGCAATTTTTTGCCGCTTTTTGTTGGCACTGTTTATGCTTAGTTGTTGGTGATTGGCTGATTTCTTGACATTCAATTTTTATTGAGCACTTTTGCATCAGGTCTAACGAAACAGCCAATCACTTATTTTGAATTTGAAATCCTTGCACACAGAAGAGGTTTAGACACACAGTTTTTAAGATCGAAAGGAGTCCTTACCGTGGATACTTCAATTTCTCTGCGCGTCAATGGCAATCCTCAGCAGTGGGGGGGCAGCAATTCATCCCAAGGTGAAAGGCAAAACCGCCGTAAGCAAAAGCTGGAAGCATTGCTGCACAGCATCATTGCCGGTGATTTGGACACTGCGCGTCAAGCCTTCATTGCACTTGTTAATTTCGATCCTTCAGTGTCTACTGACCCCTACCTCACTAAGATTGGCGCTGCTTTGCAAAGCAGCAATTTATACGCGGCCAAGCACTTTGCGCAGGAATTGCAGAGCCGAGGCGGCCAACTTCAATCACTGTCAACCGAAGGCCATGGCCCCAAACATTTGGGTGAAAGCTTCACTGCACAAAATGCTTACTCTGGGCAACTTCGGGTTGATCTGTCTGCATGAGCCACTCGCAAAGACAATTCGGCAGCTTTGTTCCATCAAGTAATGATGCCATCGTTGTCTACGGCAATCACAACATAAGACCTATTTTCAATCAAGGATTGACTGGTTTGAGCGGTCGACATGGTCATAGATATGGTTTCATGAATTAAGCTAAGGCGTTGTCACCGCTCATGTAGACATAGACTTCATGAAAGTAATTGCCTTGAAGCTTGAAAAAATTGCAATTATTTTTGTAAATCGCAGGTGATCCAATTTTTGAATTTTGTACTTCAAACCTAGAGCTGATCTTATTTGGGCCAGAAGGGAAGTGATCAAAATTGCTGTGCGAAATTTTGTCATATCTAGCAAACAAGCGTTCAAACATCTCTGAGATTTCGGTATCGCGACCTTTGAACGTGCTTTGATAAGTTGCAATCGTAAAGCTTGCGTCGGAAGTGAAAAAAGACAGAGCTGTTGACAAGTCTTTGTTATCGACTGCTGCGAAATATTTTTCAACAAGTTGTTCTAGTTGTAGGGCTGACATTTTAAAAATTGACTCGTAGATAAAAAATTAATGTTGATCTGACCCCGATTAACTGGCGATTGTTGTCAAACAATTACTCCAAAAAATTCCCAGCCGAAAACTTCACTGGCTCTGCAAGTGGGTCGAAGCTGACGCCTGCAGGGTCTTTGCCGTCTTCTATGGCTTTCAGTTGTTGCATGAGTAATCTGCGAAGTTTGACGATGCCGCCGTCTGAAGAAGCAAGGTACTCCTCTGAGTGCTTGGCAATGACACCTTGACCCACCATGGCTTCATAGTCGCCAGGAAATTGTTGGTGTTCTTCTTCGCTTAAGTGCTCCCAAAGTTTGCCGTTCAAGCGCGATCGCATCTTGACCAACTCGCCTTGTTCTTTGACCCGTCCCACTACAAAAATTCTGAATGAATGATCGTCAATGGGCAGCACCCAACCTAAAGACTCGACCATGCCATAGCGGCCAATGCGAGGGCTGGGAATGACGCGAAGGGTGGGTAGCCCGGCTTCGCTGATGCGGCGCAGCGTTTTGCCATCGGGCAATTTTCTGAGTGACACCGTTCTAACGCTGTGCTCTTGAGTATCCCAAGTTACTTTTGGCATGAATGCCATTTGCTCTACAAATTGAGTGCCACTGAAGGAAGAATGCAAGATGACGACGTGAAACGGGTCAACCAAATTTTCGTAATGCTGTAACCAATTGCATGGAATGATTTGAGGTCCGCCTCCGCCAATGCTGTCATCATTGGTTTCTAAAAATTCACCTTCTTCTAAGGTTTCTAAACATTCATAGCGAGGCAAAATGGGCTTCTTGTCTGGTGGCCCCATGTAGGCCCAAATGAGTCCGTACAGTTCTTGCAGCGGATACCAAGCTTGCCTGGCTTCGTCCAAGTTTTTACCGCCATTGGGCTCGCAGGGCTGCTCAAGACAATGGCCCTTCACATCAAACAGCCATCCGTGGTAGCAGCAGCGAATGCCTTTTTCTTCAACCTTGCCATAAAACAAAGATGCACCACGGTGAGCGCAGTGGGGGTAAACCAAGCCTGGGTTACCCGACTTGTCTCTAAATAAGATTAAGTCTTCGCCCAACACTCTCACTTTTTTGGGGGTTTCAGTGGCGTCAGCCAACATGCCAATTGGGTGCCAGTATCTGCGCATTAGTTCACCCATAGGGGTGCCTTTGCCAACTTGCGCAAGTTCCAATTTAGAGGTGGGCTCGGGTTTGCCGTAGGCGGTACCGGTGTCAATTTGAATGGGAATGACGCGTTTTCCAGAGGCAGCAAAATCTTGCATCACATTGGCCCTCATTGAGCAGTCACGCCAGCGGTTTTGATGAGTTCTGCAACCCTAGGAAAGTCAGCTTTGAAAACCTCTGCAAACTGTGCGGGCGTATTTCCCAGAGGCTCAAAACCAAAGCTCACCAGTCTGGCTTGAATGTCTGGCTGCATGGTAATTTCTCGCAATGCCGTAACCCAATTATTTTGAATTTCTGCGGGCAAATTGGCTGGAGCGTACATGCCAATCCAGCTGTCGACGTCAAATCCTTTGTAGCCTTGCTCAGAAAAAGTGGCTACGTTGGGCATGGTTGAAACGCGTTTTGTGCCGGCAATGCCAAGCACTTTGAGTTTGCCAGCTTGCGATTGGTTTCTGGCTGTAGAGGGGTTGGCCCACGCAAAGTCTAAAAGTTCACCAAATAAATCATTGTGAGCAGCAGCCTCGGATTTGTAGGCCGCATGGACCAATTTACCGCCAGATTGCTGAGATAGCAATTCACCAAATAAGTGAGCAGAAGAACCAGTACCCCAAGTACCGTAGCTCATGCTGCCTTTTTTCTTGGCAAATTCAACAAATTCTTTGACATTGTTGAAAGGCGCATTGGCTCGAGCCACCAACATGGGACCGCCAGTGGCCAACATGCTTAAGGGTGTAAAGCTCTTAACGGGGTCGTAGGGCAATTTTGTTTGCAGTATGGCGTTATTCACGTGGGTTAGGGGCAGCGTCATCATGACGGTGTAGCCGTCTGCTGGTGCTTTTGCTACAAAGTCTGCAGCGATGATGCCACTTGCACCTGGCTTGGCATCGATGACGACGGGTTGTCCCCAGCGCTGCTGAAGCTTTTCGCCATAGATTCTGGCCAAAGTATCAATGGGCCCGCCAGCTGTACCAAAAGGGACAATTTTGATCGGGCGGTTGGGGAAGGGGGGGGCCGTTTGAGCCCAAATAGGGGTGGTGCCAAGTATGCCCAATGCACTGCTAAATACGCGTCTTGAAACCTTCATGTTGCATCTCCTAAACTGAAGAGCAAAGTGTAAGAAATTGTAGCCAGAACGCAATAGTTGTTTCCCTGCAAAATAATTGGGGTCAGAGCAACATTAATTTCCACTCAAAAGGGGCAGAGGCTGATGGGGGCTTCCTCATGGTGGGGTACCACAAATCGTCAGCCCCCATCAGCCTCTGCCCCTTTTGAGTGGAAATTAATGTTGCTCTGACCCCAATTATTTTCTAAGAGCCAAAGTGCATGCCGCCATTCACGTGCATGACTTGGCCAGTAATAAATTTGCCATCATCAGAGGCTAAGAAGCCAACCATGGCTGCAATGTCGTGGGCTTCGCCTTTGTGACCCAACATGGTTTCCATGCCGTAGGGGTGGTGTGGAATATTGCCTGTTTCGGCGGCTCGGACTGTGTCAATGGGGCCAGGGGCAATGCAGTTCACTGTAATTTGTTGTTCACCTAATTCAATGGCCAACGAACGCGCCAAGCCAACAAGTCCGGCCTTGGAAGCCACGACGTGGGCTCTGTGGCTGGAGCCTCTGAATGCTGAAACGCCCGATACATAAATTAAGCGGCCCCTATTGGGCTTCATATGCGGCACAACCGCCTTGCTGCAAAGAAACGCAGCATCCAAATTGGTGCCCATCACCTCACGCCACTCCTTGAAAGAAGTTTCTAACAGTGAACTGACTCTTCGGATTCCAGCTGAATGAACAAAAATATCGACGCCCCCAAACTGAGCCACTGTTTGCTTCACCATTTGGTTGACATTGTCTTCATCGGCGATGTTGGCAGGAAAGTGAAAAGCTTTTCCATTTAACTCGGCAATGAGTGCCAATGTTTTTTCTGAATCAACATCTTTTTGTCGGCTGTTGATGCAGATGTTGGCGCCCAATTTGGCCAAGTGAAGTGCAACACCTTTTCCAATGTTGCGGGTGCCGCCGGTGATTAAAGCGGTTCTTCCGCTGAGAGGCAATGTGGCGTTCATGTGGGTCCTTGTTAGCTAAACCGCTCAAGTCAGGCGGGCTGTGCTGAATTGATCAGCTGATCCAAAGCGTTTGCGTCTAAGTTTTCAAGATTCCAAAGAGATGCCAACAATCGCTCGGTAGGTGCTGCGCCAATGACAGGCTCTAACAAATCTTTGGCCTTTTCGTGAATCTCAGCCCTTGGCATTGGATCGCCCCAAGTGCCGCGCACGTGTTGAACATGCTTGTGAAAAGTTTGGCCATCGTTGGTAGAAATATTCACAATGGCCTGCCTACCGCCCGACTTCATCAAAGCTTCGCTGGCAATGAGTTGAATTTTGCTGCGTATTTCTTTGATGCTTGAATCGGCCATTCGCTTCGGATCATGCACAGATTCGAAGCTAAGTTTTCTATCGACCAGATAAAGCGCAACCAAGTGTTGCAGGCAAATATTGGGCATGTCGCGGTTGTCTACGATGAAGGCTTCGTCGGACCTAATTTCGACAGTGATGGATTTAATTTGATTCATGGCAGGCAGCGATGGCAGCAAGGCCTGCAGGCAATCTAAGGGCGCTTGAGCCGGCGAACCGACACACCATTTTTTGATGTTAGAGCCCAGTATTTCGTGGCCTAAAACCAATGACGGCTCCATGCTGCGTCCTTTTGCAGGCTGTGCACGCGCTTGAAACAAGGTGCGCGGCCCTTCTAATGCTTCTTCAAGACCTGTCCAACCAGATTGCACCAACAGTACAGACGTAATGGCATTCTTGGCCCCCATGGCGCCAAAGACATAGGCCTTTTGAACATGGTCATACTCGGCCATCCAACAGCCCAAGCCAGAAGATTCATGCGCAAGGTATGAAAGAAGGCGGCGCACTTGCGCACTGTCAAAATTGGCCAGCACACTGGCGCAAGCTCCAGAGCCAAAGATAGCGCCCATCGCATGAGAAGAAGTGCCCGCATTGTTCAAGGCCATGGCGCCAAGCGCTTCAGTGATCCGAGGCCCCACGTCGTAGCCTGCGCAGACAGCACGAATGAAATCCATGCCGCCTTTCTTTTCTCTTTGCGACATGGCCATGGCAGTGGGCACAATGCCGCAGCCAGGGTGGGTAATGGATGTTTCGTGGGAGTCGTCGGTTTCGTCTGCGTGCGCCAACATGGCGTTGAACATGGCAGCCCAGTAGGCGGGGTAGCGTTTGCTTTGTCCAAAAACAGTGGCTTCAGGCAAGCCTTCAAAAGAAGGCAATGCTTTGAATGCTTTTTCACCCACATGCAATGCGGTGCCAGAAATCATGGCGGCAATGGTGTCAACAATGTGGTGCTTGGCTTTTTCAATGGTCTTGTCGTCCAATTGAGCATGTCGCGCATTGTCTAAAAACGCGCAAAGATTATTTGTAATTTGAGTCATGTTGAACGAATTAATTTCAGAATTTTTAGATTGAACTTATTCAACCTTCAGACCCGTGCTGCGGGTTAAAGCTTCCCATTGCGGGCCATCTTTTTCGAAGAAAACTTTGAGTGTCTCTAGGTTGGGAAAAATAGAAGCAGTTGAACCATCTGAATCAAGGCGTTTCTTGTATTCATCAGATACCAACACTTTGTTCATTTCTGCGTGAAGTTGCGCCAGCAAAGCAGGCGGCGTATTGGCTGGGGCGTAAAGTGCAACAAAGCCCACAATGTTGGGATAGCTTGGCAATACCTCGTTCACGCCCGGCACATCGGGTGTGACTTTATTGCGCACGTGGCCCGCCACTGCAAGTGACTTTAAGCGTCCTTGCTTTACCAAGGGTGTCGAACTTTGCACCGACATGATGGCCATGTCAACTTGCTTGCTTGCCAGTGCCGCTAATAGATCTGGTCCGCCCTTGTAAGCCACAGGTATGCCTTTGACTTTGGCCGATTGCTCCATGGCCACGCCTAAGAAATGGCCTAGGCTGCCATTACCGCCAAAGGCCCAAGATAGCGTGCTAGGCGAAGTGCGTGCTGCTGCCAAAAATTCTGGCAAGGTGTTGTACTTACTTTCGCCCGGCACAATGAAGGCATAGGGAAAAGTGCACAAATAGGCGACCGGTACAAAATCTTTGTAGGCGTCATATCCGGAATTTCGAACCATCACCGGGTTGGCATAGTGGTTCACACTGGTGACTAAGAGTTGAAGTTCGCCAGATGAACTTACTTGAGATTTTGCAACTTGAAGCGCCGCAATGTTGCCACCTGCACCGGGTTTGTTTTCAACAATGACCGCTGCACCAGCATTGCGGTTTAAGTTTTCTGCCACCGCTCTGGCCAATCCATCGACGCCGCCACCGGGAGAAAAGGGAACAACCAAACGAAATTTTTTGTTGGCCAGGGGCTTGGTATCTTGGGCATTAGAAAATTGAGGCATGCCTAGACTGATGAGTCCACACAATAAACTCAAAGTACAGACTCTTCGAGAGCTGATAACGGGCGTTTGAAATGGATGCTTCATAGTGTCTAAGAAAGATATCGGTTGACCAAACTTCATACTACAGAGAAAGCCATCTTGCCTCATTAGGGTAAATCTTATTGCCGACTACTAAGTGAATTTGGCTCACACCTTATAAGTGGGGTCAGACGGACATTTATTTGACCTCAATTAAATGTCCGTCCCGTTGAACAACACCTTGCCCACCGTTCTGCCGTATTTGTCCTTTTTCAGAAATTCAATGGTGACTTGCTTGCTGTGAGCCATCTGGCTTAAAGACTGCTTAGATTTTTGTCCAGAGGCTTGCGCTTTTTCAGGCGCGTCAATGCCTTGTAAGCGAATGATGTGTCGGGTGTTGTTGGCGTCCAGTATGGTAAGGGTATCCCCATCAGCCACTCCCACCACCTTGCCCTGAATTGTTGCCGCACCTATGCCGTAGCTGATTAGCAGCAGTGCTAGAGTAAATAGTTTTGCCAGGCGCAAATTAAAACAAGGCCACAGCCACATTAACTGTCATGTCCAATTCAATGCCTTTTGCTTTGGCCAATAGGTTGATGGCATTCACAATGCCGTTATCGTAACCGTCTTGGGCGTCCCCAATCCTGGCCGACTGTAGATTGCCGAAAGTGTGTATAGTGTGTATCTTGCTTTCATGAAAAGCAAAGAATTGATAGCACTGCTCATTCGAGATGGATGGACTCTGCGTGGGGTGAGGGGTTCTCACCATGTATTTGTCCATTCAAATTGATCGGGCCACATCAGCGTTCCGCTTGGCAATAAAGATTTGGGCATTGGGTTGCTCGAAAAATTGCTAAAGCAATCTGGATTGAAGGGTCGATAAATTATGAAGTTTCCAATTGTCATAGAGCCAGGACACTCAACTCAAGCTTGGGGCGTGGTGGTTCCTGACCTGCCAGGGTGCTTTTCCGCGTCCGATAAAGGCATCGACGAAGCGATCGACAACGCCAAAGAAGCCATCGAGTTGTGGATTGAAACTGCTTTGGACATGAATCAAGCCATACCTAAGCCAAGTACCATCACTCAGCTTCAAAAGCAAAAAGAATTTAAAGGATGGATTTGGGCCATGGTAGACATCGATCCTGCGCTTTTGTCGGATGATGTGGAGCGCGTCAACATTACTTTGCCCAAAAGAATCTTGGCCAGATTGGATTCAAAGGCCTTGCAATATGGCAAGACCAGGTCGGGCTTGATTGCAGATTTGGCACTCAGGGTGGCGTAATCATTTAGTTCAGGCTATAAAACAATTGTGATCTGACACCAATTAGATGGATTTTGCAAGGAGCAACTTATGACACCGCAAACGCTTTTGAAACATATTGATGAAGGTCAGCTTTGGTCAGACTCAGAGCTGGCCAGCATTTCGGCTGATGTTGCGCAGGCTTATCAAACTGCCTTGCAAGTTAGAAAGCTCAGGGAAGCTCGAGGTGAGCAGCCTCGGGGTTACAAAATTGGGTTTACCAACCGCAGCATCTGGGAGCGTTATCAGGTTTTCGAGCCCATTTGGGGTACGGTTTGGAACACCACTTTGACCATGGCCAACGCTAAGGGCGAGGGTACCGTGGACATCAGCCACATGAGTCAGCCGCGTCTTGAACCCGAGTTGGTCTTTGGCATGCGCTGCACGCCACCTGCAGAACTTACCGCGCAAAGTTTGTTTGAATCTATTGATTGGATGGCGTCTGGTTTTGAAATTGTTCAATCGCATTCGCTAGATTGGAAATTTAAAGTGGCGGATACTGTGACCGACAGTGGCTTGCATGCTCATCTGCTTGTTGGACAGCAAGTTCCTTTGAAGGACGTGGCCGCCAATGGCGCGCAGTTGCATGTGTTGCTTGCAGGGATGTCGCTAGAACTGGTGCATGCCGGCAACGTGGTGGAGAAGGGGCAGGCTACCAATGTGTTGGACAGCCCGCTAATGGCCTTACTTCACTTTATGAAGGCTCTGCGCCAATGCCCTGGTTCGCCTGATGTGAATGCTGGCGATGTGATTACCACCGGCACATGGACAGATGCTTGGCCGTTGGTGGCAGGGCAGACTTGGGAGAGTCGTTATGACTTGCCGCTGACTGGGCTAAAGATCGGGGTCATTTAATTAGGGTCAGGTCAACATTAATTTCCAATCAGTGAGGGCATAGGCTAAGGGGGGCTTCCTCATGGTGGAGTACCACAAATCGTCAGCCCCCCTTAGCCTCTGCCCTCACTGATTGGAAATTAATGTTGATCTGACCCCACTTATTGAGCCCCCCTTAGCCTTTCTCCCCTTTGATTGACCAAATTAATGTTCCTCTGACCCCAATTAAATTGCTTCAATTAGTTGATTCATGTAGCGAGCCTTGGATGCCTCAAAGTGGATTCATGAGGAGAATGACATGAACGAGACTTGCACTTTTGAAGACATTGACGCAGTGCTTAGAAATTGTTTGCAGGGAAGTGAAAATGCACACGAATGCGCGGTCATGGTGTGGCCAAAAATAAGCCAAGTGCTGTGAAGTGGTTGCTTAAAGCGGCCAACGCCGATCACACCGACGCCATGATTGTGTTGGGCGCCACACTCATGCCGGGCGATGGCGTGGAGGTGAACTACCGATTGGGAGCGTCTTGGTTTCAAAAGGCTGCAGATTTGGGCAATGCCCAAGCCATGTTCGAGTTGGCCACGTTTCACATTGAAGGCGATGGCGTAAAAGCAGACTCTGAAAAAGTGAAGCATTGGATGTTCAAGGCGGCGGCCTTAGGGCAATCGGATGCCATGGATTGGGTGAACGAAAATTATCCCGATCAACCCAGTTGCTTACAAGACTTAAAAAAAATGGTGTGATAAAGCCTGGCAGGTCAACTCCACTTTACGCAGGTGCTGCGCAGAGACCTGAGGCAGCAGGTGTTTTTTGAATGAATTGACAAACCAATCATTTGCCCTAAAGCCAGCATTTAAATTAAGATGGTGTTTTACTTTTAAAGGGTAGAAATACCATGGCCCATTTGTATGGACGTCAGGCTTTTGTCGAGCTTCTTATCAGCGAAGGGGTCACCCATCTTTTTGGCAACCCTGGCACCACAGAGTTGCCCATCATGGAGGCCTTGCCAGACTACCCCCAACTCAAGTTCGTTTTGGGCCTGCAAGAATCTGTTGTCATGGGCATGGCCGACGGCTTTGCAAGGGCCTCGCGCAAGCTCACTGCTGCCAATGTGCATGTGGCGCCCGGACTTGGCAATGCCATGGGCGCTTTGTACAACGCCAAATTCTCTGGCTCGCCTGTGATCCTGACCGCAGGCCAACAAGAGCAAGGCCATGGCCTGCTAGAGCCCTTGCTTTACGACGACCTGGCCAGCATGGCGGCCCCCTTGGTTAAATGGTCCATTGAAGTCACCAGGTTGCAAGACCTGCCGCTCATCATGCGCCGCGCAGCCAAGATTGCCATGACGCCCCCCACAGGGCCAGTCTTCATCAGTTTGCCAGGCGACATTCTGAACGAGATGGCCGATATTGAATTGGGCCAATCGGTGCGCATTGACCACCGGGTCAGGCCCTCCGATGCATCCTTAAGCGAATTGGCCAATGCGCTACTTTCTGCCAAAAATCCCGTCATTATTTCTGGCAAAGAACTCAATACCCCACAAGCTTTTGCAGATGCCGCAGAGCTGGCTACTTTGCTGGGGGCGGGTGTGTTTCAAGAGTCTGTGCCCTACTGCACCAGCTTTTCTACCTCGCACCCGCATTACCTTGGCATGCTCACACGCAACCAAGAGAATGTGCGCAAAACTTTAGACCCGTTTGATCTGGTTTTATGTTTGGGCGCCGATTTGCTTCGCATGTCGGTCTACAGCCCCACCGAGCCTTTGCCCACTCACTCGCGCGTTGTTCATGTCAGTGACCGCAGCTGGGAGTTGGGCAAAAATTACAGAACCGAATTGGCCGTGCAAGCCAATGTCGCTGAAACATTGCCAGCTCTGCTGGCATTGCTTCGCTCGCGCACAGACGCCCATTACCAAGCACAAGCGCAAGCTCGTTCCCAAGCATTGGCCGCACAAAACTGGACCCTTCAACGACAGAAATCGGTCACCCAAGTTTTAACGCAAAGCGCAGCGCGCCCCATGTCGGCTGCTACGTTTGCCATGCACATTAGCGCGCAACTCTCACCCGATGTCATTGTGGTTGAAGAGGCCTTAACCTCTACCTTCCCACTGCCGCAGTTTTTGCATCAGCACCATCCCGACAGCTTTTTTGGCTTGGCCAGTGGCGGCTTGGGGTTTGCCATTCCGGGCGCGGTGGGTGTCAGCATGGCCAAACCCTCTCGGCCCGTGGTGGCCATTGTGGGAGACGGCAGTGCTATGTATGGCATTCAAGGCCTTTGGACAGCCGTACATTTTAAGTTGCCCATTACCTATGTCATTGCCAACAACAAAGGCTACCGCATCATCAAAGAACGGCTTGTTTCAATGCAAGGCACTGACCGATTCATTGGCATGGACATGGACAATCCTGCCATTGACTATTGCCAATTGGCGCAGTCGATGGGCATGCGTGCTGTCAAAGTATCCAACCCCGCTGACCTAGACACTGTGCTCAAAGCCGGTATTCAAAGTGGCCAACCCAATCTCATTGAGGTCATGGTGTCTAACGGATTCGGCAACTAATCCCTAACGAAAATTGAATATGACCATTAGAGGAAAAGCCTGTATTGCAGGCGCCTACGAACACCCGACGCGCAAGGCGCCCGACAAAACCGTGGCGCAGCTGCATGCAGAGTGTGCACAAGGCGCACTGGCCGATGCCGGACTGAGCCTTCACGACGTCGATGGCTATTTTTGTGCGGGTGATGCGCCAGGCCTTGGCGCCCTTAGCATGGCCGATTACATGGGGCTGCAGTGCCGCCATGTCGATTCAACCGATACAGGTGGATCGTCTTACCTTTTGCATGTTTCGCACGCAGCACAAGCCATTGCAGCAGGCAAGTGCAACGTTGCACTCATCACGCTTGCAGGCCGTCCCCGCTCAGAAT
>Ga0214919_10006857_pt1 | contig 15519 bp, 10 predicted proteins | sample LL1503_MetaG_FD_177994 | JGI IMG/M metagenome (GOLD analysis project Ga0214919, IMG submission 177994) | Freshwater microbial communities from Lake Lanier, Atlanta, Georgia, United States - LL-1503 | ecosystem: Environmental > Aquatic > Freshwater > Lake | place: USA: Georgia | collected... | reverse complement strand
TTAAGCACTGTAGAAATATTTGATTTATCAGATAACAAAATTGATAGCTATAATGTATTAACTAATCAATATATAAATTTCTTTAATACTACTAATTCAAACGGACAACTTTTGGCAAATAGTAGTAAAATGTTCTTGACTGTTGCTGTTGGGCGTTATACATTAAAATATAAAAGTATTGCTAGCAGTATTACTGGTTATATTACTACTAAAACTAGAGTCTTAACTATAAATGCAGTTAATGTTATAGTAGAAACCCCTATTGTGACACATTGTTGTTATCCAAGAGTTGAATATAAAGCAATTCAAGATAATTATAAATTGGGTTCTCAAAATACTACCAAAATGAGATTTGCAAAATATATTATAAATAGAAATAGATAGTTTTATAGTTTTTATAGTTTTTATAGTTTTTATAGTTTTTTATAAATTTTATAAAAAAAAATTTATAAAAAATAATTGCAATTTATTATATCATAGGTTCTATGCTATCAATATTAAAAATTGCTTCCGGATTATTTATTTTTTTCTTTGCAATTTGATATTTTTCAAAAAGCGGATTTTTTAATACATTTTGCGGTGTATGTTTATGAACTATACGAGCAATCATTTTATATAACTTAAAGTCTGGATATCTCTCTGTTCCGTCATTTTTATATAATATATTTTTATTTTTATCATCATAAACCCATTCAATTATTATTTTTTTGATTGATGATTTGATTTTTTTAATAGCATCTAAATCTTCAATAAAATAATCAAATAAACTGCATCCTAATCTACATAAGTCAAAACTATAATTGGGATCAATACGAGGTTTATTTTCATTAAAATATGGTTCACAATTGTATTGTGTGCTAGCATCGCCATCTTCTGAATAACTATCACTGCATATAAACTTATTTTTGAATTTATAAATTGCTCTACCAAAGTCAATTATTTTGTATATTTTGCCAAATGTTGGCACTTTATAATGAATATTGTTATATTTGTAATATAAATATTTTTTCTCTGTAAATACATACACAATATTATTAGTATGAAGATCATTATGAGTAAAATGAAACACTTTTTGATATGTAATTAATGTAAATAAAATTTGTAACACTATTGATTCCCATTCAGCATCGCTGATTTTTTTACTTAAAATATATGAGTCTAATGTGTCTTCACAACATTCTAATACAATCATTTTAACTGGAAACTTTTGAATAGTGCAATAAATTTCATCACATATTGAATTATTAGAACTTGCACTATCATCATTATTGCTAACCGATTCTGTTTCATTGCTATTATGAGAACCTGTATTAGATGATCGCGAAGAGCAAGTTAACCCTGAATTATTTGTTTCATTAATGCTTGTATTAATATTACTTGATTTATGTGACTGTTTTTCTATTATATTAAGATTTTCATATGTCAAATTGCATTCATTATTTGTACTAAAGTCATTTGTAGAAATAGTTTGTTCTTGCATTTTTGGCATTTTTTCTTTTTCTTCCTTTTCTAGGTCTTCCTTTTCTATAATACATAAATCTAAATCTTCTAGAGTTAAAGGGTCACTTATATTTAATAATAATGTTTTCTTATTTTTTTTTGTATTATTTAAAAAATAGTTAACTTTTTCATTATCTTCTAAAAAGAAGAGAGAATCCCTATGATTATGAAAGTGATCTGAATCTGCCAAAAATTCTAAATCTTCTGATACATCTAATTTATATTTGTTTTTTATTCCTAAAAAACCACCATAATAATTAAGACCGTTGTAAAAATTATAGTCATTTAATAAACAACTTGATAAAAACGAAAAGAACCCATCAATATATGCCGAATTGTTTGGATCAGCAATCTTTTTATATTTTGTCTTATATTCTTCATTGTTAATAGATAAAGTAGTTTCTTCACAAAATTTAGGTAATTCTAATATATTATAACTGGTTTCGTATTTTCCAAGCATATATTTAATAGGATCAATTAATGGACTAAATTTAACAAAAATTTTTGTTTTATGTTTATTATTACTACAATCTAGCACTGTTGCAATATATTTATTATAGCTCTCTTTTTCCAAAATAGAGTCAAGTTTTATTTTATTATTTAAATTTATAGAATTATAATTAGTATTATTTAACTGAAAATAACGGTCATATAATGGAATATAATTTTGAATAGCTTCTAAATCTAAAAATTCTTCTTTGTTAATTGCTTCAAATAGTTCTTTATTGTTATTTTTTTTATAATTTAATTCCATTTAATTAATTAATTATAATAATTTTTTTAATATATAACACAAATGAAATATATTAATTAGTTTATTATTTATTAGTTTATTAGTTTAAATAATGTTATATTTAATATAGTTATTAAATAAGTATTTAACAATGACATTAGAATTAAAAAAATTTGAGATTAAATCAATTAGTTTTAGACCTGATGAAAATAAAGGACCTGTAATAGTATTAATAGGACGGCGCGATACGGGTAAATCTTATTTAGTGCGTGATTTACTTTATTATCATCAAGATATACCAATTGGAACAGTTATTAGTGGAACAGAAGCAGGTAATGGATTTTATGCAGAACATGTTCCAAAACTGTTTATTCACGATGAATATAATACTGCTATTATAGAAAATATTTTGAAACGGCAAAGAACGGTGATGAAACAAATAAGAAAAGAAGTAGAGGTTTATAAAAAATCTAATATAGACCCGCGCGCCTTTGTTATTTTGGATGACTGTTTGTTTGATGCAACTTGGACTAAAGATAAAATGATGCGTCTGTTATTTATGAATGGTCGTCATTGGAAGATCATGTTGGTCATCACAATGCAATATCCTTTGGGTATTCCACCAAATTTGCGGACAAATATTGATTATGTTTTTATATTGCGCGAACCATACATAGCTAATCGGCGTCGTATTTATGAGAATTACGCTGGTATGTTTCCCACATTTGAAAGTTTTTGCCAAGTAATGGATCAATGCACTGAAAATTATGAATGTTTAGTAATTAACAATAATGCTAAATCAAATAAGTTGCATGACCAAATTTTTTGGTATAAAGCCGATCATCATAAAACATTTAAATTAGGTTCAAAAGAGTTTTGGGAAATTAGTAAAAATTTAGACTCAGATAATGAAGAAGAAATGTATGATCCAAACATAAGAGATAAGAAAAAAGGTCCAAAAATTAATGTGCGAAAAACTAAGTGGTAATTTACAGGTAATTTAGTAAGTAATCTAGATTTGCAAAATAATATATAAAATTAAAAACAATACATAATTATATGTGGGCAACTTATAATTATGCTAATTTTCCAACCGTTTATGTAACTATTAGTGGTTGCATTGAGAGACCAAGTGATTTTACACATTTTATAGATCAATGGTTGCAATTATTTAATAATGGTACAGACTACAATTTATATTTTAATACCGTTAATTGTGGTTATATAAATATAAAATACGCTATTTTAATGGCACATAAGATTAAACAATTTAAGAAAAAAAAATATCGCAATTTACAATATAGCAAAATTTTAGTTGCAAATAAATCAATATTAATTTTATTGCGCCTAATTTTTTATATTGAATCACCATTGGCCCCAGTTGAAGTATATTATGAAAAAAACAATAGTATAGTAAGTCAACATTTTGAGTCATGTTAAAATTGTATATACTTTATTATTATTCAACTTCAACTATTTCTGGTTCAGAAGCATTCTCTTCTTCTTTAAGTTCTTCTTCTTTAAGTTTACTCATTTTTTCATCATGTTCTTTTTTCCGTCTTAAAATCTCTCCAATACCATGATCATTATTTTCTTGTTTACCGACAATTACATCTTCAGCTTCAAATAGTTCTTTGCGTAATGCAGCAGTAATTGTATCATCATTTGAACTATCACCAAATAATAAATTCTTTCCTGGAATATCCATTCTATCTGCATTAATTAAATTTCCTTCTTCATCAATTGTTTGCATTAATTTATTGCCCTCTTTTTCGGCTTTAGCAATATTTTCTCTAATTGCTTTTTTCTTACTCTCTCTTACACGTTCTTGAAATTGTTCTTTTGAAATCTCATCATTTTTCTTCTTTTGTGCCATAAGATCATTTAGATCTTTTTCTAAATATTCAACTTTACCCGTTTTATACGCTTCAGGATGAAAAGGCATCCATATGCCTACTTGTCCAACATATACATCATGATTTGGGTCATGTTCTCTTAACATTTTACATTTTAATTCGGCTTCTTCTTGAGATCCAAAAACACCGCGGACTTTAATACCGCGTGTATTTGTTTGAAAACTATGTTTTGCGCTATATTCTTTTTGTAACTCTTCTTCTTTTGCATCAATAAATGATTTATATTCATCTTCTAATGATGTCAAAAATAAATTTGCTTTTTCTTCTTCTACAAATTCTTCCATATCTTTTGTTAAAGCATTAAAATCCAAGTTATATTTATATGCTACAAAATTTAAAAATTGTGTATATTTGTCAAATGTTTTTCTAAACTCAAAAGTCTCTAAATATTTTTCAAAATAAAATAGTTCCTTTTTTTTAATATGGTTTTCAGGCGAAATAAAACTTAAACATACATATTTTTGACCACTTATTGGTTTGTCTTCGTCTAATAAATCAATAACTTTTTCGGTTTCAACTTTAGAATTAGCAGTTTGTTTAAGTTTAGAAGATTTTTTGCTTGTCATTTATAAATTATACTAATTTTTAATTTTTAAGTATTTATTTATATAAATAAATAGTCTTGTTTAATTAATTTTAGTTATAATTTTATAATTATTATTTTTTTTCTTCTTTATTAATATAAAACATTATGAATTTTACTATGAGCGAATTAATAAAAAGAGCAGTAAAATATTTGATTGAAGGTTTAATGGTTGCTATTGTTGCTTTTGTAATTCCGCAAAAGCAATTAAAATTTGATGAAATAGCAATTATTGGTTTAATGGCAGCTGCAACATTCTCTATATTAGATACATTTATTCCATCTATGGGTGTTTCTGCACGATCCGGTGCCGGTTTTGGTATAGGTGCTAATTTAGTAGGATTTCCACGCATAGGTTAAATGATAAATGTAATAAATTACTGTAATTATTAAATAAAATTTATAATGCCATTATTTTATAAAATAATAGTATTATAATATAATATTTTTAATATATTAAAAATATGGCATTTACAAGATTTTATGATGACCCTTGTAGAATTCAAAAATATTTAGAAGAAACTACTAATATAGGAAATTATAGTATAAATGTTCCGGGAAATGGACTTAAACCAATTTTGTTAAACGATCCACATATTAATATGCAAAAATGGGGTGCTAATTTATCACAAAATAAAACAGATTTAGAAAGTGAATTACATTTATTGCATAGAAAATTAAATAAAGATAGTATTAGAGAAAATAATTATGTTGACTATTTAAATGCTAATCCTCTGTATTATGTAAACAGTTATAGTATAAATAAAGATGAAATAACAGGTCAATCAAGAGCAACACATCCCTCGTGGATATATAGAGAAATAAATAATTTTAATAATGATAATAATATTCCAAATAATTTTAATTATTTGCACTTGAATCCACAAGAAAATATATGTATTCCTTTTCATAATAATATTAGTTCTCGAATACTTCAAAAAGATTATTATCAATTAAACAATAATTTTGACAATGAACGAAGAATAACTAATTAACAAAATTAACATATTATTATTTATTAACTATATAATAATATTTTCAATATATTATATAAAATACTATGGCTGCTTTAGCAATACCTATAGTACTATTAGGAAGTATATATATATTATCAGAACAAGAAAAAAAAGAAACACATACACAAAATAACAAAATTAATAATATTTTAGCAAAAGATTTTTTTACAGAAAATCCTTTAGGTGAACCATTTACTAATTATAATGATACTAATATTACAGATGTAATACAAATAAATAATGACACACCAAATACTTATGCTAATCCAAATCAACAAACCGACAATTTTTTTATGGCCAATACAACAAATGCTTATAAACAACCACCGACAAACATTAAATTAATGTCTGGACAGCAAAGTGATAGTTCCCAATTTAAACATAATAATATGACACCTTATTATGGGGCAAAAATTAGGGGTTCTATTGACTCTATTAATTTAACTGAATCAATATTAGATTCAAAACAAGGAAGTGGAAGTCAAAATTTTACTAAAGCTGAAATTGCTCCTTTATTTAGTCCATATGATAATGTTAATCATCCAAATGGAACACCTAATAATAGTGATTTTTTTCAGTCTCGCATTAATGAGTCTATGAAAATGTCAAATGTAACTTTATGGGAACAACAAAGAGTAGGACCTGGACTAGATTTAGGATATGGTTCTCAAAATAGTAATGGTTTTAATACTGGGGGGGTTGAAGGAAGTCATGGTTTTAATTCTGGTATGATGTCTCGTGAATCATGGATGCCCAAGTCTGTTGATAATTTAAGAGTACATACTAATCCAAAAATTAGTTATAATTTAGACGGACATCAAGGTCCTGCTATTTATCCGATTAAGATGCAAGGTCCCAATAATAAAATTGGTGTTGTTGAAAAACACTTACCAGACAAATCATATGAATCTGGTCCAACACGGTGGTTTACAACAACAGGGATTGAACAAGCACCGCCCATTAGAAGCACTCAAGTAATTCCAATGGAAAATAGAATTAGCACAACCCGTGAATATTATGGTGCAACTTCAAATGCCGAATCTGGTCGCGCATCATATATTAAACAAGATTTTGAAGATCCAAAAAAACAAACATTAAGTGAACTACCAATTATTAATGCTAGTGCAACTGGAACAAACAGTGCCGGACCAAATGATTATGGTGCTAATAGTTATGTTATTTATAATAATAACAGAAACACAGACAAAGAGACGACAGAGTTTGGTGGAGTTTATGGTATGTTAAAAGCATCCGTGGCGCCTGTTTTAGATATTTTTAGACAAACACGAAAAGAGAATTCAATAGGTAATTTGCGCCAAACAGGTAATGTTAATGGATTAACACCAACAGGTCATTTACTTAATATTAATGATAAAACAAAAGTTACAAACAGAGAAATGACAACAAATAAAATAGATATGAATTATGTAAATGTTCAAGGGCAAAATAATGCAGGTAATGCTTACCAAGTAACACAACATCAAAATTATGATAATCAAAGAACTAGCACAAATATGGAATATATTGGGTCAGGCAATGCAACTGGATCAGGATTAAGACCATATAATAACGCATATGCCCAACAAAATAATGTAAACAAGAGTTATGAATCACGCACAAATCAAGGTTCTATGAATTTGTTCAATAATTATAATAATTCAACTACTGTGCGTAATGAATCTATGCTTCAGCAAAATAGAGGACATATTAATAATGGTGGTCCAAACATTACACCCTCTGTGCATTTTATTGGAGAACTAAATGGAATGCAAACTTATGACCAAAACTTTAATAGATCGCGCATGGATGAATCATTATTGTCGGCATTCAAAAGTAATCCATATACTAAATCTCTCACTAGTGTTGCCTAAAATATTAATAGTATTAATTAATATATAAATTATGTATACTAATTAATATTTCTTAAAATTTATAAGAAATATATTATAAATAATATAGTTATAGCAAACTATAATAATAGTAGTATTATTTATTTAAGTAGTGTTAATATAAATAGTTATTAATTTATTAATTTATTTTCTACTTCTCCTTTTTTTTGTCTTTGAATTATCATGGCGAACCCATCCAAATTTTCCTTTTTTAGTAAAATAACCTGCTTTTTCTAAACGTTTTTCCCGTTTGGCGCGATTATATACTTTTCGCGATACTACGTGCCCACGCTTATTCATTAATAAATCGGTTTTTTTAAGATTGCCTTTTGTTTTATATGCAGTTCCATGCCAAACTTGCGCGCGTGATCCATTTAAAATTTGATACTTATGTCCGTTAATGTGATACATATTGTCGGCCGATTTCATATGTTTTTTAACCATTTTTATATAGTATTATGAGAAAATAATTATTTTCTAAATTATTTGCTAAATTAATTAATTTAATAATTAATATTAGTTTAATATTAATTATTAGTTTAATATTAGTTATTAGTTTAATATTTTAATATTAAATTACTATATTAAAATACTAACATGTCAAGTAAAGACTATAATAAAATAATTAGTATAATTAATAGTGTTTCAGAAGACTATACTTATAGTCCTGATACAACTAATTTAATATGCATTGATAGTTCTAATAATAGAATAGGTATTAATACATTAAATCCTGAATGTTCTTTACATATAAGTGGTGGAATTATAAGGACAGATAGTATATATGCTAATATTATAAATACATCTGCAGTTAGAACAGATACTCTTACTGCATTAAAAATTATTGCAAATAATATTAGTGTAACTAACAATATTAATATTACTAAAATTGCTATTAAAGAATTATTAGATATTAGTAAAGGACTAATTCGTGTAAACTCTATTGATCTTAGTAGTCTTACTATTAGCAGTAATGTATTAGATATTACTAAAGGACTTATTAAAGCAAATAGGATTGATGTTAATAATATTAATGTAACTAATTTATTGGATATTAGTAGAGGACAAATTAATGCAAATGTTATTGATGTTAGTAATATTAATGTAACTTCAGCAATAACTATATGTAATGGACTAGTGCTTGTTAATAGAATTAGAGCAAATACTATAGATATTAGTAATTTATTAGATATTAGTCGTGGTATGCTAATTAGTAATAGAATCAATACTAATTACATTACTATTAGTGGTTCATTGGATATTAGTCGCGGTACTATTATAGCAAATTGTATTAGTTCTAATTACATTAATATTAGTAATTTATTAGATATAAGTCGTGGTGTAATAGTTAGTAATAGGATTAGTACTAATAATATTAATATTAGTGATTTATTAGATATTAGTAGAGGATTAATTAAAGCAAATTCTATTGATGTTAGTGCTATTACTGTGACAACACTATTAGAAAACAGTTCCGGATTAATTAAAGCAAATAGGATTGATGTTAGTAGCATTATCACTACACTATTAGATATTAGTAGAGGGCAAATTAATGCAAAAACAATTGATGTTAGTACTATTACTATAACTGGACTATTTGATATTAGTCGTGGTCTGCTAATTAGCAATAGAATTAATGCTAATCATGTTTCTATTAGTGGTTCATTGGATATTTGTAACATTAGAGTTAATAATATTAGAGCTAATAATATTACTATTAGTGATTTGTTAGATATTAGCAAAGGACAAATTAGTGTAAATACAATTGATGTTAGCACTATTACTATAAGAGGACAATTATTAGATATTAGTAAACTATCAATAATAGCAAATACTATTGATACTAGTTCAATTGTTGTTGGGAGATTATTAGATATTAGTAAAGGTCTAATTAGAGCAAATGCTATTGATGTTAGTAATATTTATGCATTAGCAATTGATGTTAGTAATATTAATATAGCTATAAATTCAAATATATCAATTACTCAAGGAACAGGAGGGAGTATTATAAAAACTATTGGTGGATACGATGGATATATAATCCATATTTTTGAGAGTAGTGGTATTTTTGTTGCTCCATCCTCTGTATCTAAGGTAGAGGCTCTGCTTGTTGGTGGGGGTGGTGGTGGTGGATGGGGTGGTGGTGGTGGCGGTGGTGTTGTTTATTTATCTTCTGTTAGTGTCACTGCTGGAACATCTTATCCTGTAATAGTTGGATCAGGGGGTGTTGGTGTTTTATATAATAATGGAAACAATGGTACTAATAGTGAAGTGTTTGGGGCCATTGCAAGAGGTGGTGGTGCAGGTGGTACATTCAATGTAAGAACTGGCCAAACAGGTGGAAGTGGCGGTGGTGGATCATCTAATGATGGTGCATATGGATCGCGCAACGCTAATACTATAGGGATTAATAATGGAGTTGCTAATAATGGTATTGGATATGGTAATTTTGGAGGCAATGCAGCTGGAGACAGATCTGGGGGCGGTGGTGGTGCTGGTGCAAAACCTGCAGATGCCGTCTTTGGTGCAGGTGGTGGTTCTGGAGGCATTGGTATATTAAATAATATTCTTGGAATAAATTATTTTTGGGGAGGTGGTGGTGGTGGTGGGAGTATTACTACAAATGGTGGTAACGGCGGCCAAGGTGGGGGCGGTGGCGGTGCCGGAATTACTGGGGGAGGTTATCAAGGAAATAATTTAGATGTAGGTATTGGTTACAATGAGCAAGACTATGCATATCATACTGGCGACAACGGTTTGACCGAAAAGGGTGGAAATGGTGGTAAAAATACTGGTGGTGGCGGTGGTGGTGGTCGCAATGATGGTGGCGGTAATGGTGGTTCTGGAATTGTAATTATTCGCTATAAGAAAACAGCAGTATCATCTGATATAAGCAAAATTAATATGTCTGATTTTATCAAGAATGTACTAACTAGAATTACATATCTTGAAAACTGTGTTATTACACAAGTAGATAATTCTTCATGCTATTATACAAATAGTATAAAAATTCCAGTAGATTTGTTAAATAATGATAGTGTTGAAATTAATGCTACTTTTAGATTTTATGGATCACAATTTGGTGCTGTTAGATCGGAGTCTCGATTATATGCCGATTATTATGATACTAATGATGTATATCGAAGATTTAAAAATTATGAAATTAGTGCACTTAATAGAACTAATGTTGATGAGAGTTTTAATTCCACTTCGGGTTTAAATATTGCGGCAACATTAGTACGCCCTGAACCATATAATGACCATAATAGTATGCTTATGTTTAATATGGCAACTACATTGAACACTTCACAAACAAATACTTTAAAATTTAGAATGTATAGACCAATTGATAATAGTAATGCTGACCCAAAAGAATGGTGTTTTGATGGTAATAGTGTTTGGAGTAGAGATATATATGTAACCCGAACGCGTGCAGTATTTAGTGGTACTTATGATTATAGACCTAAATTAATTTATTTTAGCGCTACTGACGGAACCACTTTTGATGTTAGATATAATATAGTAAATGATAAACGTTATATTCAATGAAACTAAATATAATATTTGGTTTTTTTAAATTGTGTTCTTGTAAAATTAGTTATTTTATTATTATTAAAATATTTAATAATTATAAATAATTTAATAATAATAAATGTCATATAGTGACTATAATGACTATAGTGACTATAATAAAATTATAGGCACAATAAATAGTGCTTCAGAAGACTATACTTATACTCCTGATCTAAACAATTTAATATGTATTGATACTTCTAATAATAGAATAGGTATTAATACATTATATCCTGTGTGTTCTTTACATATAATTAATGGCGATATATGTGCAAATCAAATATTTTGTAACAATATTATTGGAACTAGAACTGGTAATAATACTAATAATGATAATAATATTTTTACAGCATTAACACTTAGTGCACCCAATATTAGTGTTAGTAATAACATTAATGTTACTAAAATTGCAGTAAGTAATTTACTAGATATTAGTAACGGTCGTATTATTGCAAATGCTATTGATGCGAGTAGTGTTGTTATAAATAGTAGATTATTAGATATAAGCACTGTTCTAATTAAAGCAAATAACATTGATGTTAGCACTATTAGGGTTAGCACTTTATTAGATAGTAGCAAAGGACCAATTAAAGTAAATGCTATTAATACTAATAACATTATTGTTAGCAAATTACTAACAATTAACAATGATGTGCTAACTTCTAATAATATTAGAAGTTACATTATTGATGTTAGTGATTCATTAGATATAAGCAAAGGTTTGATAATAAGTAATAATGTGTTATCTAATAATATTACTATTAATAGTTCATTAGATATAAGCAAAGGACTAATAATAAGTAATAAGGTTTACACTAATTACATTGATATTAGTGATTCATTAGATATAAGCAATGGTCTAATAATTTGTAATAATATAATAACTAATAATATTACTATTATTAATTTATTTGATATAAGTAAAGGATTAATTAAAGCAAATAGGATTGATGTTAGTATTATTAATATAGCAAATTTATTAACTATTAATAATGGACTGTTAAAAGCAAATGTTATTGATGTTAGTAACATTAATGTAACTACATTATTAGATGTTAGCAAGGGACAAATTAAAGCAAATAGGATTAATGTTAGTAGGATTGCTATAAGTGGATTATTAAATTTTAGCAATCCATTACTAATTAGCAATGCTATTATTGCTAATAGCATGAATGTAAGTACTATATTAGATATTAGTCGTGGTCTGCTAAATAGCAATAGTATTAATAGTAATAATATTAGTATTAGTGGTTTATTAGATATTAGTAAAGGTCTAATTCGTGCAAATGTCATTGATGTTAGTAGGATTGTTATAAATGGAATATTAGATATTAGTAAAGGACTAATTAAAGCAAATAACATTGATGTTAGTAGCATTGTTGTAAGAGAATTATTAGATATTAGTAAGGGTTTAATTATAGCAAATTGGATTGATGTTAGTAACATTTATGCAAAATCGATTGATTTTAGCAATATTAATATAGATATAACAAATATATCTACATTTATCAGTACTATACTAACTAAATTAGACTATCTTGAAAAATATGGTATTACTCGATCGCCAGATGTTAGACAAACGAATATAAAGAGCATAACTATTCCAGTAGATTTAATTAATAATAATAGTGTTGAAATTTCGGCTTCTTTTAGATTTTATGGAAATTGGATAGGAACAAGGTTGTGGACTGAATATTATGATGATTATAATAATAATCTAACATATTTTAATGAATTTATTATGACTTCGTATACTACTACTGGAAATTATTTTGAAAATTGGAGAGTTGAGGGTGGGCATAGTGGTATGCTTATGTTTGATATGTCTACTGATAGTAGCGACCCTTATTATTCAAAATCAAATACTTTAAAAATTAGATTGTATAGACCACTTGATGGCAGCGAGCGCGATCCAAGACGTTGGAGTTTTGATGGTAATTCTCTATGGAATAGATCTGGAAGCTCTAGAGCTCGAGGAGTATTTAGTGGTTGTTATGACTATAGACCAAGATCAATTGCTTTTTGGACCGGTTATTTTTCGGACTATAATAATGGACCAGCTTTTGATATTAGATATAGTATAGTAAATGAAAAAAGAATATTTTAACATAATATGCCATTCTTATATGCTACACTAATATGATTATTAAAATTAATTGTTATGTTTGGTTGTTTGGTTGTTTGGTTGTTTGGTTGTTTTGGAATTAGTTATTTTACTATTATTAAAATATTTATAAATTATAATTATTATTATGTCAAATAGCGATTATAATAAAATTGTTAGCACAATTGATAGTGTTTCAAGAGACTATACTTACAGTCCTCCATCAAATAATTTAATATGTATTGATAGTTCTAATAGTAGAATAGGTATTAATACATTATATCCCGAGTGTTCTTTACATATAATTAATGGAGATATAAGTGCAAATAATATATATGCTAATATTATATATATTAATGATCCCAAACCAAATAGTGAACTAACCTATACTGAGATTAGTACAACTTTTATAAGTGAAACAAATAGCATTGATGTTCTTCGTATTAGAGTTAATGAATTACTGGATATTAGTAATGGACTAATTAAAGCAAATGCTATTGATACTAGTAGCATTGTTATAACTAATTTATTAGATAATAGTAATGGATTAATTAAAGTAAATAGGATTGATGTTAGTAAGATTAATGTTACTAATTTAATAGATATTAGTAGAGGACGAATTAATGCAAATATAATTGATGTTAGTTCTATTATAATAACCGGATTAGTAGATATTAGCCGGGGACAAATAAATTGTAATAAGATTCGTGCCAATAATATTAATATTTTTGACATAAATAATACACAGTCTTTAGAAAATGTATTACCTTTATTAGATATACGTAAAGGAGTAATAACTAGTAATAGAATTAATAGTGCTTACATTAGTATTGGTGGTTTATTGGATATAAGCAAAGGACTAATTAGTTCAAATACTAGCGCTATAAGTTCAATTGATATTAATAATTTATTAAATATTAATAAAGGACAAATCAATGCTAACAAAATAGATGTTAGTACTATTAATGTTATTAATTTATTAGATATAAGTAGAGGATTAATTAAAGCAAACTTTATTGATGTTAGTAGTATTAGCATAACAAATTTATATAGTAATGGACTAATTACAGCAAATAGGATTGATGTTAGTAACATCAATGTTATTAATTTATTAACTATTAGCAATGGACTAATTAAAGCAAATAACATTGATGTTAGTTTTATTACTATAACTGAACTATTAGATATTAGTCGTGGTCTACTAATTGGCAATAGAATTAATAGTAATTACATTACTATTAGTGGTTCATTAGATATTAGTCGTGGTCTGCTAATTAGCAATAGAATTAATAGTACTTATATTAGTATTAGTAATTCATTAGATATTAGTAAAGGACTAATTAGTGTAAATGCAATTGATGTTAGTAATATTATTATAAATACAGTGTTAGATATTGGTAAAGGTCAAATTAAGGCAAATGCTATTGATGTTAGCACTATTGTTATTAGAGGATTATTAGATATTAGTAAAGGTTTAATTAAAGCAAATAGGATTGATGCTAGTAATATATATGCAAAATCAATTGATATTGATAATTTTCCTATAAATGTAAATTTAGAGAAACCGATTAATTCGGGTAGCGGAGGTTATATTTTTTCCATAGGTCAAGATGTAGTCCATTTGTTTAAGATAACTGGAACATCAACATTTGTTTCTCCACCATCATATTCAAATATGAGGGCACTGATTGTTGGTGGTGGTGGTGGGGGTGGCGCCAACATTGGAGGTGGTGGTGGTGGTGGCAAGGTAATACATGTAATGAATGTTAATGTAACCCCCAATACATCTTTTAATGTAGTTGTTGGTGGTAATGGTATAGGTGTAGCAAACAGCAGTGGTACCAATGGTGGAGATAGCTCTGTTTTTGGAGTTATTGCAAGCGGTGGTGGTGGGGGTGGGAAGTATCTAAATAATAATGGAAACATAGGAGGGAGTGGTGGTGGTGGCGGTGCAGATAGTGGTGTTGGGGGCACTATGGATGATACCACTATTAATAGTGTTAGCGGTGTTAGTATTAGTGATGATGATCTTATTATTTACGGTAACATTGGACAAAATGGAATATCGGGAAAAGGAGGAGGCGGTGGTGGAGCAAATCAAACTGGTACTAATCATTATGGAGGCAATGGTGTTTCTGTTGAAATCCTTGGAGAACCTTATTATTGGGGAGGTGGTGGTGGTGGTGGTGCATGGCTAAACCTAAT
>Ga0214919_10006856_pt1 | contig 15520 bp, 15 predicted proteins | sample LL1503_MetaG_FD_177994 | JGI IMG/M metagenome (GOLD analysis project Ga0214919, IMG submission 177994) | Freshwater microbial communities from Lake Lanier, Atlanta, Georgia, United States - LL-1503 | ecosystem: Environmental > Aquatic > Freshwater > Lake | place: USA: Georgia | collected... | reverse complement strand
GCGTTTACGGCGCGTCGGAGAAGTTCCCGAGGTGTCTGAATCGTCCTGCGTCATGGCAGACAGACTAACGAGATGAAATGAGGCAACAGCACGTAGGAACGAAGGTATTGCAATAAAAGCCTTTGTCTCTAAGCGTTCTTGGCGCCGATATCCTGTCTCACACGGAAGGGTGCCAGAGCGGCCGAATGGGATGGTTTCGAAAACCATTGAGGGGTAACTCTCCGGGGGTTCAAATCCCCCTCCTTCCTCCAGTACGACTTACAACGTCGAAGTGGCTCAGCAGGCTTTTTCTGCGAAGGTCACTTTGGTGGTGATGAGATATTTATCAACAGCACTGACCACGCATTCATTCGCGCCATAGCCGGTGTGCCTGTCTTCCGTGACTACAACAAGCCGACCATCTTGCAGCGTTGATGCCATTTTTCGTGAACTGGCAAGTGGAGTTGCTGCGTCTCCTGTTGTGCCGACAACAACAATGGGGCCTGCGCCATTTCCTGTGATGTGAATGCGAGGGTCAGGTTTTGCTGGCCAAAAGACGCAGTTATAACTTCCGGTGAAACTGATGCCCAAGCGAGGTGCAGCTGCCAAAAACTTCGGAATATATGAATCAGCTTCCTCTACCGTCTGTGGACCCGGGTCATCAAGACACATGATTGCGTTGAATGCTTCTAATTCATTTCCGTACGTACCATCCTCGGTGCGTCGATAATAAGAATCGAATAAATCTAATAATCCAGCACCATCACCTTGCTGTGCATCGCTCAAGGCAATCTCAAGTTCGGGCCATATTGTTGATGAATACATGGCCTGTGAAATAGCGGTGTATGCAATTGTTTGGTTGACAGCAGCACGATCTTTTGACACAACAAGTGGTTGCGTATCTAGCTTCTTTATTAACGAATCAAAGGCGCCTTCAGCGTTACCTTTGTTGTAGAAAGGGCACTTTTTGTTTGCAGAACATTGCGCAAGGAATTTTGTGAATTCCGTTTCAAAGCCTTTTGCTTGATCAAGTCCACCTTGCATGTAATTAGAAGTAGGATCAGTTGCTCCATCAAGAACAGCGGCGCGAACTGTGGTGGGAAACATGGTTGCCCACGTGGCACCAAGTTCGCTGCCGTATGAGAATCCGAAATATGTGATTTTGTCTTCGCCGAGTGCTGCTCGAATCATGTCAATGTCGCGTGCTGTTGCATTGGTGGAGATGTAGGGAAGGATCTCTCCGCTTTTCTTTTCGCACTCGTCGTTAAATGCTTTTGAAATATCAACTAGCGCCTGATGCTCTGCTTCAGTTGATGACGGGTTAGATGTGAAGTACTTGTCATAGTCCGCGACGCAATCGACGGCTGGGGTCGACTGTCCTGTTCCGCGAGGGTCCCAACCAATGATGTCAAAAGCTTCAATCAGGGTTGTGCTGAAGTACGAATCAACATTCTGAGGAAGGTCAGTGCCACCAAAACCAGGTCCTCCCGGGTTCACCAGCATTGAACCGATTCGTTTTGTCAGCATTGTTGCGGGGTGTTTGACCAGTTTCAGAGAAAAGGATCCTTTTGAGGGTTTGTCGTAATCAAATGGAACAGAAAGGCGGGCGCATTTCAGAGTGCTGTCTGTCTCGCCGCCACATGGTTTCCAGTCAATGGATCCTCCGGTTGCAGGTGGGTACATGGTTGAAGCGGGAGCCGAATTGTCTGATGTGGAGTCAGATGTCTGTGAACCTGCCGAGCAGGAACTGACCATCACTGCCAGTGCACAGATTGCAATTCCACGACGCATCACAGGTATGAACACTAGGCGCAAGAACGCCCGTAGCCTCAATGGGGTGCGTATGGGTCCTCACATGATGTTGCCAGGAGATGGTGCTGCAGTGAAGGGCGCAAAGGTGCAGAGGGCCTCCTTGCACCGAGTCTGGATTTTTTCGACGCCTTATCGCACTGACATCATTGTTTTCCTCACCGCTATTTGTGTCTCAGCGTTGTTAGCACTTGCGCCTCCGTTGCTATTTAGGGCAATTCTTGACCGCGCGATCCCGCAGGCCAATCGGGGCCTGATTACGACTCTTGCAATCATTCTTGTATTCGCAGCTATTGCTGATGCCGGGCTAGCCATTGTTCAGCGGTGGTTAAGTTCTCGCATTGGCGAAGGCCTTATCTATGACCTGCGCGTTGCGTTATTCGACAAAGTTGAACAGATGCCAATTGCGTTCTTTACTCGGACGCAGACTGGTGCGCTGACAAGTCGCTTAAACAATGATGTAGTCGGTGCGCAAAACGCGGTGACAAATACTTTAGGAAGTGTTGTCTCAAACGTTGTGGTGCTGATGACAACCTTGGCAGCGATGATTGCCCTCGAATGGCGCTTAACGCTGTTGTCGCTCATCGTCTTGCCACTGTTTATTGTGCCGGCAAAGCGTGTAGGTCAAAAGTTAGGTTCCATCGCGCGTCAGCAGATGGATATCAATGCCGAAATGAATACGCAGATGAACGAGCGATTCAATGTGGCTGGCGCGATGGTCGTGAAACTCTTTGGTCGTCGTGAGCGTGAAGTGGCAATGTTCTCTGGCCGCGCTGCCGGAGTGCGTGACACAGGTATAAAAGCCGCGTTGTACAGTCGAGTGTTTTTTGTTGCGCTTGGTTTAGTTGGCGCCATGGGCGCAGCAGCTATTTATGGCATCGGTGCACACCTTGTGGTGTCTGGCGGAATCTCCGCCGGAACGCTGGTTGCGATGGCGGCATTCGTGCAACGCATCTATCAACCACTCACTGGCCTTACTAATGCACGTATCGAAGTGATCACAGCGTTTGTTTCCTTTGATCGGGTGTTTGAAGTACTTGATGCACCTGTTGCAATATTTGATCGCCCTGGTGCAGTTGATCTTGTAGACCCGCGTGGTGAAGTTGAATTTGACAATGTTGTGTTTCGTTATCCACCAGCGTCAGCATCGTCCGTTGCGTCTCTTGAAGCACCTGGGACTATTAGTAGTGACCCAGACGTTGATGTATTAAAGGGAGTGTCGCTGAAGATTGCAAGTGGAGAAACCATTGCCATCGTTGGTTCCAGTGGTTCTGGCAAGAGCACGCTTGCAACTCTCGTTCCCCGTCTATACGACGTCACAAGTGGTGCCGTACGCGTTGATGGCGTTGACGTACGTGACCTCACGGGTGATTCATTGCACGATGCCATTGGTGTTGTTACTCAAGACCCACATCTCTTTCATGAATCAATTGGCGACAACCTTCGGTATGCAAAGCCAGATGCCACGCAAGCAGAGATTCAGGCCGCGTGTGAAGCTGCTCGAATTCACGACACTATCGATGCGTTGCCTGATGGGTATTCCACATTGGTGGGTGAGCGTGGGTATCGCTTGTCGGGTGGAGAAAAGCAACGCGTGGCCATTGCCCGGATGTTGTTGAAGAATCCCGCCATCATGATTCTTGATGAAGCAACAAGTCATCTTGATAACGAGAACGAAGCGTTGGTGCAAGAGGCCCTGGAATCAGCACTTCATGGTCGCACAGCAATTGTCATTGCCCATCGTTTGTCCACCATTCGCGATGCAGACCGCATTGTGGTTATCGACGATGGTCTCATTATGGAACAAGGAACTCATGACGAACTGATGGCGCTAGATGCCATGTATGCATCACAGGTTCGAGCCGGTGGTTCCTTCGGACTGTCTGCGCCTTCCGTAGAGTAGAGACAATGGCAGCTGAAGTCGAATTCATAAACGGAGTTCCGTCGTTCAGTGTTGGGCAATTCACTGAAGTTCTCAACCATGTTCTCAAAGCATCTTTTGATGAAGGCGTGTGGGTAGAAGGCGAAATTCAGGGTTTGCGTAAACCGAACCCTCATGCCTATTTCACATTGATTGAAAATATTGATGGCGTTAAAGCGCAACTGAATATCAACTTATTTGCTGGGCCACTGCGCAACGTGCAAGCGAAACTGCGTCAGCAGGGCATTGAACTAAAAGATGGCTTGAAAGTTCGTCTGTTTGGACGTGTTGAGTATTACGGACCTTTCGGAAAACTGAACCTCATTGCTACTGATGTCGACACGCAGTTTTCTGCTGGCGATGTTGCTGCAAAACGTGAAGAACTTTTGCGTCAACTGATGGAAAAGGGTGTTGACAAGATCAACAAGAAAATTCCCGTTCCTTTAGTTCCACTTCGTCTTGGCATCATCTCATCAAGCCAAGCCGCGGGCTGGGCTGATGCGCAACAGCACCTCACAGAGTCTGGAATTGGTTTCGCCATCACGTTCTGTGATGTTCGAGTGCAAGGTGATGCGGCAGTGTCACAAATAGTGGCTGCACTTAATTCACTGTCACGTCGCGACGACATTGATCTGGTCATGTTGATGCGCGGTGGTGGCTCGAAAGGTGACCTTGCCGCATTTGATGACGAGCAGATTGCCATGGCTATTTCGAAATGTTCACACCCTGTGTTCACAGGTATTGGTCATGAAATTGATACAAGTATCGCTGACATAGTTGCCCATACGGCAAACAAAACACCAACTGCATGTGCTCAGTCAGTGATTGCCATTGTTGAGAGCTTCTTGTCAGAACTCTCGTACAGCGCAGGTTCGTTGCGGTCACTTACACAAACAGCAGTCGAACGTGCTCGCTCACGCATCGCAGTTTCAGTGGAACGTTTACGCACACGCCCTCGTACGGCTCTTGAACGTCAATCACAAAAGCTCATGATGCATGCTGCATCGGTTCGTTTACTTGATCCTGTGACCACAATGGCTCGCGGTTGGAGCATCACGCGTGATTCATCGGGCAATGTGGTTCGTTCAATTTCAGATATCAAAAAGTGTGACACCGTTGTCACAGCACTTGCCGACGGCAGCATCACCAGCACAGTAGAAGGAGTTGCCTAATGGCCGCTAAGAAAACAACACAAGCAGCACCAGCCGGTTATGCAGAAGCGATGACAGAAATTGAATCAATTCTTTCTCAACTAGATTCCAACTCAATTGATGTTGATGTACTAGCCACCAAAGTAGAGCGTGCGTCGTTTCTCATTACGTGGTGCAACGAACGTATTACTGCGGCTCAACTAACAGTTGACACTCTTGTTGCGGATATTGAATTTGAAGAGTCTGACTTCGAAGACGAAGATGAAGACGAATGAGCGAAGCCAGCGCAATCATTTCGCGCGTCAATGAAGTTCTTACAACTGCTGTCGACAATGAGCGACACACATGGACTCGAATTGATGAAGATCTTGAAACAGTTTTCGACGAGATTGAATCATTAGTTCTTGGTGGGGGGAAACGTTTACGGCCTCAGTTTGCCCATTGGGGTTGGGTAGCAGCAGGTGGTGACCCTGCAGATGGTCAACAGTTCCGTATTGGTGCTGCTATCGAACTGCTGCATGTGTTCGCTCTCTTTCACGATGATGTCATTGACGACGCAGAGACTCGTCGTGGCAACACCACTACGCATCGGCGTATGTCAGATATGCATAGTGCAGAACAGATGGCGGGGGAATCACGTCGGTTCGGTGAAGGCGCAGCAATTCTTATTGGCGACGTTACATATGTCATGTCTGACAAGTTGATGGACGATGTTTCTCCTTCTGCCCGTTCTATATGGCATGACCTTCGTATGGAAATGAATATCGGCCAATACCTCGACACCCTGGGTTCTGCACGCCGAGAACGCCGCATTGAAATAGCTGAACGTATTTGTCGTTACAAGAGCGCCAAGTACACCATTGAACGCCCGTTGCACCTTGGTGCAGTTGCGGCAAACCAAGACTCCGGAACCAATCTGATGTCGATGATGTCCGCATACGGTTTGCCACTTGGCGATGCATTTCAAATGCGCGATGACATGTTGGGTGCATTCGGTGATCCGTCTGTCACGGGCAAGCCTGTTGGTGGTGATTTTCTGGAAGGAAAACCAACTCCTATGTTGGCCCGCGCGTACGCACTTGCATCTGCACCGCAATTGAAAATTCTCGACACCATTGGTATGCCAGGAATGTCTTCTGATGACGTATCAGCAGTGCAAGAAGTTGTTTCTGCAACCGGTGTCATTGCTGAAATGGAATCACTCATCGTCTCTCTACGTGATGAAGCAGTGACATCATTAGATAAGAAATTGATTCAAGGTGCGGCGTATGAAGCACTTCTTGAACTTGCAGGCGCTGTCACCCACCGCACAATCTAAACGGCAGCGTAGATATCTAAAGCGTCTTGCAGTGTGATGTCGATCATCACGCCGGGTTCTGCACGAATTGCTTCTACCCATGGTGGTGAAACTTTGCATGTAACAGCAATGGGGTCGGCGATTCCTGAACCGCTTACTGCCAGTTTCGCAAAAGTTGTTGTGTAAGTAGGTGGACGTGCATCGCGCGACAACTCAATGAGTGCCCATGGGTCCGGAGTTGTTCCTGTGCGATCGCCACCCGATGTGATTTCTGTATTTGAAGTTGCATGAATTGCTCCACCAGCAAGTCCGGGTCCATCAAGCAACACTGCACCGCGCACCAATGTGGGGCGCGCGCCAGCAATAAGAAAGGCAATGTATGCGCCGAGTCCTCTGCCAACAACAGTGGCTTCACCAATATGACGAAGTGCGATATCAACGTCTGCCATAAGGATTTCAGATGAATAACCACCACCTGCTGGAACAGACGACTCACCGTGTCCAGTGAAATCTAGAGCCCACACTGGGCCAGCCCAATCAACAGACAGTGTTGAAATCATTGCGGCACTTTCGCCAAGTCCGTGCAAGAACAACAACGGGCGACCAGTGCCTGGTCGAACCTCGTGCAACGCCAAAGTGACTTTGTTGTGTTGCAAGATCACTGCGTTCATGACAAGAATTCCAAAATCATTTTGCTGACACGCTCTGGTTCTTCAATGTGAATGAAGTGTCCGATGTCTTCAAGAACTTCAAGTCTTCCGCTTGAAGGAATCCACGGCAAGATATCGCGCGGACGTGCACCCCAACCCATTGGTTCATCAAAGGTGCCGAGCAAACCGAGGAACGGCATTGTGAGTGCAGCCATTCGTAATGAAGCCCACTCCGGGCGCCACGGACCAAAACCACCAAAGCGCATTGTTGGGTCAAGTTTCCAACGCCAACCATCTGCATCTTGTTGTGCACCGACGGTGACTAAATATTCAAGCCATTCAATAGAGAGACGAGGATTCATTTTTCCTCTGCGTTGCGCAAGCTCAACCAATGTGCCCGGCTTACGTTCTGATGCTGCAGCTTCATGTCGGAAATCAAGCCACGAGCCAATCGAATCTGCAAGTAGTCGTGACTGATCATGGTCAGGCACGTCTGGCATACGACGCTTACTTGGCATGCCATCAATGTTGACCATTGCTGAAATGCGATACGGGCACGAGTCGGCGAGTTGCATCATGAGCGCCCCGCCCTTTGAGTGCGCAATCACCGGGGCAGCATTTTTGGTGATCGATGACATCACGGACAGTGCATCGCGAATATCTGCGTCCCATCCGTAGAGAGCAGCATGTTGGCTGTCGCCGTGGCCACGATGATCCCAAGCGACCACGCGGTACCCAGCTGCGGCGATGAGAGGCGCGAAAACATCGAAGGTGCCAGCAAAGTCAGATCCGCCATGCACCAGAAAGAGTGGTGGGTTTGATTCGGCGCCCCATTCATAGACCGCAATGCTGATTCCGTCCGCGTTATGGCGATACGAACGGTCCGGGCGTCGAGCTCCGGGGAAGGTGCGAGTCTCGGGGTTCATGAGAGATACAGATTAGAACAGAGACGCATATTTCCTCGTATGGAAGGCGTACTGCACTTATAGGTGTGACGGACATAACATGGGACGAATGTTCCTTCGCACTCGTCTCCATATGTATTTGTTGTGGAGCACGTGTGTATTCGGCTTGCTTGCATTCCTTTCCTATCTCGTCACAGATAGCAGTTCGTCATCTTCTGTCACCACCGTGGTCGGCGGTACAACTACTAGCACCACAATTTCACCTGCCAATACTGCGGCGCCATTGAAGTACACCGTGCTTCCTGGGGAATCTCTTTTTGGTATTGCGGCAAAAATGAAAGTCAGTGCGCCAGCACTTGTTGCGCTCAACAAAATCAAGAACCCTGATCGTCTTGACGTAGGAACGGTGTTGTTACTGCCACCTGCTACTGGTTTTGTACCAATAGGTGCAACTACCACCATGCAGCCGTGACATTGGTGCTTCCATTCGCCATGCATCAGTCCGTACACTAAGGACATGAGCCCCGCATTCTGGCCAACACAAGAACACTGGTCTGTTGCAATTCCATTGCACACTCCACATGTTCGACTCGACTGTTTATCGGAAACAGGTTTTGTCGCGCTTCGAAATGCTCCGTTTGATGTTCCTGCATCAGAGTGGGAATCACTTGAGTACATGGATTGGAAAAGTGGTGGCGATACAAACTTTGCGCCGCTTGCATCTGCTGATGGTGAACTTGACTGCCGCGGTTTTTGGGACAAGGGCAAAACAGACAAAGACGCGTTATGGACTTCTAATGCACCATCTGCGCCAACACTGAAGAAATACGTTGATTCCATTGGCGCAAATTTCGGGCGTGTGCGCATCATCAAACTAGAACCGCAAGATCATGCACAGGCCATCCGCAATATCCATCGTGATGACAACAACCGTTTTAACCCAGACAATGAAGGCTGGGTCGTTCGCACCTGGTTGGAACTCACTGATAGCCCTGACAGTTACATGCTGCTGATGGACAACGGCCCTGATGGATTACCTGACCCGGCAACAGAACGGCGCGTGCCATTAAGTAAGGGTTCTCGTTTCCTTGTCGACACTCAGCGGCTGTGGCATGTTGTTGTACACAATCATGACTTCCCGCGCTATGCGTTGATTACAAGTATCGAGAGCGGTCCTGCTCTTGACACATTTGTTGCTGCTGAAAAGGTGTAATTACTTCAGAGCAGATTCGATGGCCGAAACAACTTCGGGCGCATCAGGTGCTGTCTTTGGGTGAAAGCGTGCAACAACTGCACCATCACGGTTAACAAGAAACTTTTCGAAGTTCCAGCGAATGTCTCCGTCGACACCTTCAGCATCAGCAACTGGTGTGAGTGCTGAGTACAACGCATGACGTGCATCACCGTTGACATCAATTTTTTCTGTCAATGGGAAAGTAACGCCGTAAGTGGTGCTGCAAAAACTTGCGATCTCTTCTGAAGTGCCTGGCTCTTGTCCCATGAACTGATTGCACGGAACCCCAAGAACTGTGAAGCCCTGTGACGAGTATTGCTTCTGCAATGCCTCAAGCTGTTCGTATTGCGGGGTGAGGCCGCATTTGCTTGCCACGTTGACAACCAATGTGACTTTGCCCGACGCAGAAGCCATTGCATTGGGTTGGCCGTCGAGGGTGGAGATGGAAGTTGCGTAAATGCTCATAGCCATAGTCAACCAACGCTTTTGCGCCGAGATTCCCGAATGGGCTAATTAATACGATGAGCAGCGGCCAGTTCGGCCACTTCTCGCATGATTCGAGCGATGTCGAAGTCTTTTGGTGTGTACACGGCAGCAACACCATGGCTGGTGAGCCATGTCCGATCTTCTTCAGGAATAATGCCTCCAACAATGACCGGCGCATCACAACCTTCTGCACGAAGTCGATTGATGACGTCAGGCACCAGCTTCATGTGAGAGCCAGACAAAATCGAAAGGCCCACAACATCAGGGTCTTCGTCACGAGCACTTGCTGCAATTTGTTCTGGAGTCAGACGAATACCGCTGTAGACAACTTCCATGCCGGCATCGCGAGCGGCAACCGCTATCTGTTCTGCTCCACTTGAATGGCCATCGAGCCCTGGCTTTGCAACAAGGAATCGCGGAGGTCCGCCAGGAATAGTGCGTACATAATCAGCAACTGCGGCAAGAGCATTGGTACGACGACCAACGGCAGCTGCAACACCAGTTGGCGCGCGGAATTCACCGAACACTTCACGCAACACTTGCGACCATTCGCCGGTGGTGCCACCAGCAATAGCCAACTCAATTGATGCTTCCATGATGTTCTCGTCAGTTTCAGCCGCAACACGTAGGTGTGCAAGTGCAGTTTCAACGCGCGCGTTGTCGCGTGATGTGCGCCACGTATTGACGTCTGCAATCATTTCGGCTTCAACGGCCGGGTCAACAACCATGATGTTGTCAGTACCGCCAAGTGGGCTTTCTGCTGATTCAACATATGAGTTCACGCCGACAACAGTTTGTTCACCATTTTCAATACGACGAGTACGAGCGGCCATTGAACGAACAAGACGACCCTTCAGTTCATCAACAGCGTTGAATGCTCCGCCGAGAGAAAGAACATCTTGCAGTTCTTCCCATGCAGCGTCGGACAGTTCTTTCGTACGGCCTTCAATAACTGTGGAGCCGTCGAAGATGTCGTCGTATTCAAGAAGGTCAGATTCAAATGCAAGAACTTGCTGCATGCGCAATGACCATTGCTGATCCCACGGGCGTGGCAAACCAAGTGCTTCGTTCCATGCAGGCAACTGCACACTGCGCGCACGTGCATTCTTCGACAATGTAACGGCCAGCATTTCTAGCACGATTCGTTGCACGTTGTTTTCTGGTTGTGCTTCGGTAAGACCTAGTGAGTTCACTTGCACGCCGTAACGGAAACGACGTGCTTTGGCATCTTTCACTCCGTAGCGCTCACGGCCAATGCGATCCCACAGTTCTGTGAATGCGCGCATCTTGCACACTTCTTCCACAAAACGAATTCCGGCATTCACGAAGAAAGAGATGGAACCAAATACTTGATCAAACTGTGCTTCATCAACTTGGCCGCTGGCACGTACTGCATCAAGAATGTCAATAGCATTTGCAAGAGAGTATGCAATCTCTTGTACTGGCGTAGCACCAACTTCTTGCAAGTGGTACGAGCACACGTTCATTGGGTTCCACTTCGGTGCGTTATGTGCACACCATGCAACCATGTCGACAATCAATCGCTTTGATGGAGCTGGCGGGAAGATGTACGTTCCGCGCGACAAGTATTCCTTCACGATGTCGTTCTGCGTTGTGCCGCGAAGTTCAGTGTCGGTCACGCCTTGTTCACGTGCATTGGCCACGTACAACGCAAGCATCCATGCAGCTGTTGCATTGATGGTCATCGACGTGTTCATCTTTGCTGGAGGAATGGAATTAAGAAGAGTGCGCATGTGACCGAGGTGCGCAACAGGAACGCCTACTTTTCCGACTTCACCGTTAGCAAGAACATGGTCTGGGTCATATCCAGTTTGTGTGGGCAGATCGAATGCAATGGACAATCCGGTTTGACCCTTGGCCAAGTTGGTGCGGTACAGCTCGTTCGAGGCCGCAGCAGTGGAATGGCCTGAATAGGTTCGCATCAACCATGGGTCGTCGCGACGGGGAGTATTGGCGTCAGTCACGTCTCAAGTATGGCGATGTAATTGCCATTTCTCTACGAAATGGGCGGGGGAACAATGGCTGTGGCCAGCAGAGCCAAGTATTCGGGGCGCGGAACAGAGGTGCAGCCAAGTGAGGCCAGATGATCTGTGTTCCATTGGGTATCCAGCAACTGCATGCCGTCAAGGTTCATGAGGTCAACGAGATGCATCAGCGCCACCTTGGATGCGTCTGTCTCACGGTGGAACATTGACTCGCCGGCAAAGAAGCTGTTGATACGTAGGCCGTACAACCCGCCGACCAGTTCTCCCTTTTTGTTCCACACTTCGACACTGTGGGCATGGCCCATTTCGTGCAAGGTCGTATATGCATCAATAAATTCTTGATTGATCCAGTTGCCGTCGGTGTGTGCTGTTGCACATTCCTTCATGACTCTGACGAAAGCTGTATTAATGGTGAACTCAAATTGTTGTGCACTACTACGCAATGAACGTGTCATTCGAAAACCATCAAGCGGAATCACGCCGCGTTCCAACGGCGACCACCAACCAAGCATTCTGCTTTTCTTGTCAACGTACATCGGAAACATTCCGTGCGCATATGCATACAAAACTGTGTCAGGTTCTAAGTCGGCACCAATGGCAACAACTTCGTCGTCAGACGGCCATTCAGATTGTGGCAAGAATTGCCACCGACTTTCAGTAGGTGGCTGCATCAGGTTTTACGAACCTGATTAGTAGGTGTAGAAACCTTCACCGCTCTTACGTCCCAGTTTTCCGGCTGCAACAAGGCGGCGAAGTGTTGGAACAGCTGCATAGTTGGCATCAGCAAATTCTGCATACAACGCTTCAAGGATTGACAATGAAGTGTCGAGACCAACAAGGTCAAGTAGCGCGAATGGTCCCATTGGGAAATTGCAGCCACCTTTCATTGCTGTATCGATGTCTTCCATTGATGCTGTGCCTGTTTCCCAAATGCGAATTGCATTGTTGAGATATGGGAAAAGCAATGCGTTCACAATGAAGCCGGCACGATCTTTTACTTGCACGCCGCTCTTGCCGCACTTTTCAGTGAAAGCGTTTGCAGCTGCCATGGTGTCATCTGATGCAGTGATTGGACGAACAACTTCAACCAATGGCATCGCAGTAGCTGGATTGAAGAAGTGGATTCCGCAGACTTTGTCTGGACGGCCAGTTGCCATTGCCATTTCGACAACAGGCAATGTGCTTGTGTTGGTTGCAAGAATTGCACTTGGCTTTACGGCCTTGTCGAGTTCTATGAACAAGGCTTTCTTTACTGCAAGATCTTCAACAACTGATTCGATAACAAGATCGCAATCAGCAAGGTCAGCAATTTTGTCTGTTGCAGACAAGCGTCCAAGAATGGCTGCCTTATCTTCAGCAGTGATTTTCTCGCGTGAGACTTGCTTCTCAAGACCCTTTTCGATTGAAGTGATCATGGCTTGCGCACTTGCGGCACTGCGCGAACGCACTATGACGGTGTAGCCAGCTTTGGCAGCTACTTCGGCAAGGCCAGAGCCCATGATTCCTGATCCACAGATTCCGACTTTTGAGATATTCGTTTCAGACATGGCAGATACGGTAACAACCACACCTCGAAAATGAATAATTTCGCCCAAAAAGAGCTGGGAAGCTATTTCTCGTTGATGATGAGGGTGTCTATTTTGACTGGCTTGCTGGGCGCGCCGCCGAGAGAACCTTCGCCAGTATTCAGCGCCAAGATTGCCTGAGCAACGTCAAGACCCTTGGTGATTTTGCCGAACGTCACGTAGGTGCCTTGGCCATCGAGAACTGATGCCTTCGGGCCAGTAACGAAAAAGAATTGTCCCCCACCTGAATCAGCACCAGAACTGCGCGCCATCACGAGGTCGCCTTCTGCGTACTTGAATCCGGTGCCTTCATCTTTGATTGTGTATCCGGGACCGTCAGTGTTGTTTGATCCGCCACCTTGAATGATGTCGAGCGATGTATCAGTACGGAAAATATATGAAGTGTCGTAGTACTTGTAGCGGGACAAAGAAACAAAGTTGTTCACTGTTTCAGGAGTCTTTTTCGTATCAAGCGCAACCTCGATGACACCTTCTGATGTGTTGAAAGTAGCGGTATATGACTTTGCAGGGTCGATACACATTGACGGAGCTTTTTCGAAAATAGTTGCGCGTTCTTCGGTGCCATCGGTCTTCGGGCACGGAGTTGTGCCAGTTATTTGGCGACCTGGAAGAGTCTCTTGTGTTGCAGGAACCGAATCACCGGCGGGCACGGAACTGTCAACTGAGGCAGTCGGAGAAGAGTCCTTCATCACATAATTCGAGATTCCGAACAAAGCGGCGATCAATACAGGAATACCAATTCCGAGAGTCAGCCCGCGCTTACGGACCTTGTTGAATTTTTGCTTGCGGATGCGCTCTTGGCGGGCGCGTTCCCTGTTGGCCTTCTGGCGAGCTCTTTTATCTGTACCCATGAAGTTCATAGGTTAGTGGCGTACGGGTAGCCTTAAAAATGGTGGGACTAATTGTTCAAAAATATGGAGGCACTTCGGTCGCCGATCCGGACCGAATTAAGTCCGTGGCGGACCATGTGGCCTTTACAAAGCGCCATGGCAATGATGTTGTCGTGGTGGTCTCTGCCATGGGCAAAACCACTGACAACCTCTTATCTCTCGCCCATCAGGTCTCTGGGGTTCATCCTGGCCGCGAGATGGACATGCTCCTTACTACGGGTGAGCGAATTTCAATGTCTCTTCTGTGCATAGCCCTCGCCGGCATTGGTATTGAAGCGGTTAGCTTCACTGGTTCTCAGGCCGGCATCATTACTGACACCGTTCATACCAAAGCCAAAATTTCTGAAATCAAGGGCGACAGGGTGCGCGAAGCACTCGCCGAAGGAAAAGTGGTCGTTGTGGCCGGATTCCAAGGTGTCTCAACCGATAAAGAAATCACCACGTTGGGTCGTGGTGGAAGCGACACCACTGCTGTTGCGTTAGCTGCAGCGTTGAATGCTGATGTGTGCGAGATCTATACCGATGTCACTGGCATCTTTACTGCTGACCCTCGCATTGTTCCGCAAGCACGCAAACTTGGCCGCCTGCAGTTTGAAGAGATGCTTGAAATGGCCGGCGTTGGCAGCAAGGTACTCGCGCTTCGTTCGGTCGAATTTGCTCGTAATCACAACGTTCCTATTCATGTTCGTTCCAGTTTCACCTGGGAACACGGCACATGGGTCAGCGACGAAAAATCACAAGGAGACAGCTCAATGGAAGATCCCATCATCTCTGGTGTCGTTCATGACGCCAGCGAATCAAAAGTCACCATCGTTGGCGTGCCCGACAAACCAGGTATTTCTGCAGCATTGTTTGAAAGTTTGGCGAACTCAAATATCAATGTGGACATGATTGTTCAGAACACATCCAAAGATGGTCTTACCGACATTTCTTTCACTGTGCCAAAGGCAGATATGAATGTGGCAGAAGACATCGTGTCGCGCGTAGCAAAAGAAATTGGTGCAAGTGGCGTGACACATAACTCCGACATTGCCAAAGTGTCTTTGGTTGGTGCCGGCATGAAGACAAGTCCTGGCGTTGCAGCAAAAATGTTCCGTGTTCTTGCAGACAACAAGATCAACATCCACATGATCTCCACCAGCACCATTCGTGTGTCTGTTGTTATCTCAGCAAAAGACATGGAATCAGGCGTTAAGGCATTACATACCGCTTTTGGTCTTGACTCGGGAACTGCTTATTCGGCACCATTACCCGAACGCAAGTAAGGCGCCTGTAAGACTCTAAAGATGGTGATTGCACGTCGACAACTAATTCCTTGGCGCGCTGCGGGTACTCGTGCCGAAATGCGCCGCAACGCCGATGAAGTTGTGCGTGATACCGGTTGGGTATTTAACAATCAAACCGGATCAACTTTGACACTCGAAGAATTTGTGCAGACAGGTGATGCAGAAGTCGACACATACCTCGATCGACTCGGTTGGAATTCGATTGCAGCCAATGCAACTTTGTTGGAAATCGGTTCGGGTATTGGTCGCATGACATCCGCGTTCTCACGCAAATTTGCGGTCACTGTAGCCACAGATGTTGATGCAGCTTTTCTAGAGGG
>Ga0214919_10006855_pt1 | contig 15520 bp, 14 predicted proteins | sample LL1503_MetaG_FD_177994 | JGI IMG/M metagenome (GOLD analysis project Ga0214919, IMG submission 177994) | Freshwater microbial communities from Lake Lanier, Atlanta, Georgia, United States - LL-1503 | ecosystem: Environmental > Aquatic > Freshwater > Lake | place: USA: Georgia | collected... | reverse complement strand
GCCGCCGCCTCGCTCGAGGCCGCCCTCGCCGCCGCGCAGGCCGCCCTCGCCGCCGGCCCGCTCGCGATCGTCGGCTCCGCCCACATGTCCGTCGAGGAGCAGCGCCTCCTCGCGCGCCTGGCCCAGGCCAAGAACGCCACCGTCCACATCCCCGCCCACGTCGGCAAGGGCGACGGCCTCCTCGTCTCCGAGGACCGCACCCCGAACTTCCGCGGCGCGCTCGTCACCGGCCTCACCGACCGCGCGCCCGTCGCCGACCTCAAGGCCCTCGCGGCCGACATCGACGCCGGCAAGGTGAAGTCCGTGCTCATCGTGCGCGAGGACGCCGCGATGCTCGGCCTCCCCGCGTCGACCCTCGCCAAGGTCCGCAGCGTCGTCCTGGCCACGCACCACAACGTGACCACCGCCGCCGCCGAGGTCGTGCTGCCCGCGCTCACCGTCTTCGAGCGCAGCGGCACCTTCATCAACTGCCAGTTCCGCCTGCAGGCGTTCGCCCAAGCCGTCCCCGGCCCCGCCGGCACCCTGCCCGACAGCCTCCTGCTCGCGCGCCTCGCCGGCGTCGACGCCAAGAACGTCTGGACCGAACTCGCCGCCGCCGTCCCGACTCTCGCCGGCCTCGACGGCGCCAAGCTGCCCGCCGAGGGCGTCGCGCTCGACGGCGCCGCCTGGTCGCACCACAAGTTCCCCGAGGGCAAGCTGCTCAAGTTCGCCCCGGTCGCCACCGCCTAAGCCCCGCCGACGACCATGGAAAAAATCCTCCACGATCTCCTGCTCGACGGCGCCTGGTATTTCACGGCCGCCCGCGGCCTGATCCTCATCCTCATCGTGATGACGATCGCCGGCTACTCCGTCCTGCTGGAGCGCAAGGCCTCGGCCTGGATCCAGGGCCGCATCGGCCCCAACCGCACCAACCACCCGCTCATCGCGTGGATCCCCGGCCTCGGGAACTTCCTGATGAAGGGCGGCTTCATCCAGCCCGCGGCGGACGGACTCAAGTTCCTCTTCAAGGAAGACGCCCTCCCCGGCCACGTCCGCAAGACCTACTACGTCCTGGCCCCGATCGTGGCCCTCGCGCCCGCGCTGATCGTGCTGATCATGCTGCCCTTCGGCAAGCTGCCGACCGGCGAGGCCATCTCGCTCACGCAGGGCGCGGACGTCGGCGTCCTCTTCATGTTCGCGGTAAGCTCGCTCGGCGTGTACGGCATCGCGCTCGCCGGCTGGTCCGCCAACTCCAAGTTCCCCTTCCTCGGCGCGGTGCGCGGCTCCGCGCAGCTGATCTCCTACGAGCTGGCCATGGGCCTGTCCGTCCTGACCGTCTTCCTCGCCACCTCGGCGCCCGGCCAGGACCACGGCCTCAGCCTCGTCGCCATCGTCGACGCCCAGGCCGGCGCTTGGAACATCCTCTACCACCCGGTCGCCGCGCTGGTCTTCCTCATCTGCATCTTCGCCGAGACCAACCGCCACCCGTTCGACATGCCGGAATCCGAGACCGACCTCGTCGGCGGCTTCCACACCGAATACGGCGCCTTCAAGTTCGGCCTCTTCTTCGTCGCCGAATACGGGCACATGGTGATCGGCTCCTCGCTCTTCATCCTGATGTTCCTCGGCGGCTGGCACATCCTGCCGTGGGTGCCCACCGTCGGCGCCGGGGCCGTCGCCTCGCTGCTCGGCGTCGCGGCCTTCTTCGCCAAGCTCTGTTTCTTCCTCTTCTTCTTCGTGTGGGTCCGCTGGACCATCCCGCGGTTCCGCTACGACCAGGTCATGCGCATCGGTTGGCGCGTGCTCCTGCCGGTCGCGATCCTCAACCTCCTCGCCTATTTCCTCTACTACGCCCTCACCGGCGCCCGCTAACCCATGGCCATCAAAGTCGTCGAACGCCGCCCCCTGACCCTCGCCGAGCGGAGCTACCTCCCGCAGATCCTCGCCGGCCTGAAGGTGACCTGGGACAACATGGTGCGCCCGCCCGTGACGCTCCAGTACCCTGATGAGCGCCCGGCCATCCCCCAGAACTACCGCGGCGTGCCCACGCTCGTGATGGACCCCAACGGCCGCGAGAAGTGCGTCTCGTGCCAGCTCTGCGAATTCGTCTGCCCGCCCAAGGCCATCCGCATCACTCCCGGCGAGATCGCCCCCGACGCGCCCAACGCGCACGTCGAGAAGGCCCCGCAGGAATTCGAGATCAACATGCTGCGCTGCATCTACTGCGGCCTCTGCCAGGAAGTCTGCCCCGAGGAGGCGATCTGGCTCCAGAGCCAGTACTCGATGACCGGCACCAGCCGCGAGATGATGGTCAACAACAAGGCCAAGCTCTACGAGCTCGGCGGCACCTTGCCCGACGGCCACCACAAGTGGGACAAGAAGAAGGAAGCCGCCGAGAGACAGGCTGGCGGCGGACACTGAACGGCACGGGCGGTTAGCGGTTAGGGGTTGGTGGTTTGACGAGGCGTGATCCGTTGCAATCGATTCAGCAACCGAAGAAGTACTCTGCGCTCCGTACTCTGTCTATTTCAGGTAGGGCTGAACGTCCTCGGTAGGCCGTTCGGAGAAGTTGACTGGTTGATCTGTTGGCCGGTTGGACGGAACCCACATCAGGAATAACGGCGATGGAAGAGGGGGTGACACCGCCCCTCTCTCCAATCCATGGGCCGGTTCGCTCTTATCTGGCCAACCGGCCAACCGATCAACTGGTCAACTTATCCGCGGCGCTTACTGCGCCGAGGGATAATCCGTATAGCCCTTCGCGCCGGAGGCGTAGAAGGTGCTTTCGTCGGGGGTGTTGAGGGCGAGGTTCTCGCGGAGGCGACGCGGCAGGTCGGGGTTGGCGAGGAACGGCACGCCGAAGGCGATCGCGTCGGCCCAGCCTTCGGCGATGGCCTGCTCCGCCTGAGGACGATCGAAGCCGCCGGCCGTGATGAGCACGCCCTTGAAGTCGGCGCGCAGCTCCTTGGGGCCAACCCCTTCCTTCGCGCCGTGCGCGATGTCCTGGGCTGTCACGCGGGTGACGTGGGCGTAGGCCAGCTCGAGTTTCGAGAGCTCGCGCAGCACGTAGCCGAAAGTCTCCCGCGGGTTGGCGTCGGCCATGTCGTTGAAGACGCCGCCGGGCGAGAGGCGGATGCCCACGCGGTCGGAGCCCCAGACCGAGACGACCGCGGAGGCCACCTCGAGCGTCAGGCGGGCGCGGTTGGCCACGGAGCCGCCATAACCATCGGTGCGGTGGTTCGTGCCGCTGCGCAGGAACTGATCGAGCAGGTACCCGTTGGCGTTATGGATCTCCACGCCGTCGAAGCCGGCCTCCTTGGCCAGGCGGGCGCCGCGGACGTATTCGGCGACGACCCCCGGCATCTCGTCGATGGCCAGGGCGCGCGGCGTCACGTAGTCGGCCATCTCCTTGCCGGTCCAGACCTGCCCGCGGGGCTTGATCGCGGACGGGGCGACGGGCAGCTCACCGTTGGGCTGGAAGGCGGGGTGCGAGACGCGGCCGACGTGCCAAAGCTGGAGGACGATGCGGCCGCCCTGGGCGTGCACGGCGGACGTGACCTTCTTCCAGCCGGCGACGTGCTCGGCCGTGTAGATACCCGGGGTGTTCGGGTAACCATGCCCGCGGGCCGAGACCGTGGTCGCCTCGGCGATGATCAGGCCAGCCCCGGCGCGCTGGGCGTAATACTCGGCCATCAGATCCGTCGGGACATTGGCGCCCTCGGCCCGGCAACGGGTCAAGGGAGCCATCAGGACGCGGTTCGGCAGGGCCAGGGCGCCGACGCGGAGGGGGGTGAAGAGGGAGGACATGAAGTGGGAGGGATAGGGCTGGGGCGTGGGCTAGAGCTGGAAGTAAAAACCGGAAGGGTCAGGGACAGGGTTAGGGACAGGGAAGGGAAAAGCAAGGGGAGGGATTCAAAGAGACATGAAGGGCATGGGCTAGGGACAGGGCTAGGGTCAGGAGAGGCATGCAGAGTTGGCGAGCGGACGGGCGGGACGCGCGAACCTACCTGAAGACAATCACTGCGCCCGTGCCCGCATGTCATCGTGCCTTTCCCAACCTGGCCCTGTCCCTGGCCCTGGCCCTAGCCGAATCTCGCAATCGCCAACCGTCATTACCCCGAAGCCTCCGGCTTCTCCCCATTAATCTTCCCTCCCCTGCCCCCTGCCCTTAGGAGTGCGGGGCACCTTTCGCGTCGTCCGCCATGTCCGTCCCTCCCACGCTCCCCTCGTCCCGTCCGCCGCAGCCGACCTACATCATCGGGCACAAGAACCCCGACGCCGACGCGATCTGCTCCGCCCTCGCCTACGCCGCCTTCAAGGAGGCTTCCGGACAGCCCGGTTTCAAGCCCGCCCGCTGCGGCAACTCGAACGCGCGCATCGACGCGATCCTCGGCCGTTTCGGCGCCGCGCTGCCCGAGTTCGTCGGCGACGTCATCCCGCGCATCGAGGACATCATGCACCGCGACCCCTACAAGGTGCGGCTGGACGACACCTGCGCGCGGGCGCTCGAGCTCCTCGACCTGCACGACGTGCGCGCCCTGCCCGTGGTCGGCGACGACGGTCGCCTCGAGGGCTACGTCTCCATCTTCAGCCTGGGCGACTACTTCATCCCGAAGCCGAAGCGCGCGACCTCCATGCGCAAGGTCACGAGCTCGATCAACGCGATCATCCGCTCCATCGGCGGGGTCGAGGTCATCGCCTACGACGCCGCGACGGTGCAGGAGCTCTACGTGCGCGTCGCCGCCATGGAACTGGATTCCTTCGGCAAATCCGCGACCGTCGAGGGCATCCCCACGAACCTGAGCGTCATCGTCGTGGGCGACCGGGCCGACGTCCACCTGCGCGCGATCGAGATGGGCGTGCGCATCATCATCGTCACCGGGGGCCACCGCATGCGCCCGGAGATCCTCGAGCGCGCCAAGGCCGCCCGCGTCTCCGTGGCCTACGCCGACACCGACAGCGCCACGACCGCCTGGGCCGTCCGCGCCGCCACGCTCATCGGCGGCCTCGTCCAGCGCGACGCCTACACGTTCAAGCCGCAGGAGAAGCTCTCGGTGGCCCGCCGCCGCATCGTGCAGAACCCGGCCCTCATCTGCCACGTCGTCGACGAGGACGGCCGCCTGCTCGGTGTCTTCACCAAGACCGACATCATCAACCCGCCCCGCGCCAAGCTGGTGCTCGTCGACCACAACGAGCTGTCCCAGGCCGTCGACGGCGCCGCCGAGGTCGAGATCGCCGAGGTCGTGGACCACCACCGCCTGGGCAACGCGCCCACGCCCCAGCCCATCCTCTTCATCAACCGGCCGCTCGGCTCGACCTGCTCGATCGTGGCGGACATGTTCCGCACGGCCGGCCTGCGCCCGACGCCGCAGATCGCGGGCCTGATGATGTGCGGGATCATCTCCGACACCCTCCTGCTGCAGAGCCCGACGACCACGCCGCTGGACGCGGACCTCCTGCAGTGGCTGACGCCGGTCGCCGACGCCGACCCGCGCGCGCTGGCGGACATGATCTTCAACGCCGGTTCGGTCCTCGCCACCCTGTCGCCCGCCGCCGCGGTGCGCGCGGACTGCAAGCAATACCGCGAGGGCGACCGCCGCTTCTCCGTCTCGCAGGTCGAGGAACTCGGCTTCACCAACTTCTGGAAGTGCGAGGACGGCCTGCTCGAGGCGCTCGAGAAATACCGCCTCGAGAACGGGCTGAACTTCGCCTGCCTGCTCGTCACCGACATCGACACGCAGGGGTCGCTCCTGCTGGTGCGCGGCGAGGCCGAGGTCGTCCAGGCGATCACCTACCCGCAGAAGCGCCCGCCGGACATCTTCGACCTGCCCGGCATCGTCAGCCGCAAGAAGCAGCTGATGCCCTACTTATCCAGCCTGCTGGGGGCCGCGACCGACGGCCCATGACCGCCGAGGAAGCGATGCTGGCGTTCATGGCGCGCCCCGGCTACCAGCCGATGCGCCTCGAGGCCATCGCCGACGCCATCGGCGCGGACAAGGCCGACCTCCGCCAGCTCCGCAAGGTCATCCCCGGCCTGATCAAGGCCGGCGCGGTGACCGTGCGCAAGCGCGACCTCCTCATGCTGCCCGAAGGCCAGACGCTCCCCGAGGGCACCATCCTGTTCCGCGCGAGCGGGTCGGCGCGCGTCGTGTTCGACGCCGAGCCGGGGCAGAAACCCCGGGAGCAGGTGCACATCGAGGCCCGCGACACGGGCGTCGCCCTCCACGGCGACCGCGTCGTGGTGAAACTCAACCCCGTCCGGCGGGACCGCCAGGGCGACGACTGGGGCACCGCCTCCGTCGTCCGCGTGGTCAGGCGCGCGCTGACGCAGCTGACCGGCACGCTGCAGCGCACCCGGCTCGCCTGGTACGTCGTCCCGGACGACCCCCGCATCTCGCGCGAGATCGTGGTACGCGACCCCGCCCGCGCCAACCTCACGCCCGCGCCGAAGCCCGAGGACAAGGTGGTCGTCAAGCTGGACGCCTGGGAGCGCCGCAACCTCAACCCCACCGGCACGATCACCGAGGTCCTCGGCGTCACGCATACGCCGATGGCGGAGTACCTGGCGATCCTGCGCCGGTACAACCTGAACCCCGAGTTCCCCGCCGCGGTCGCCGCGGAGGCCGACGCCTTCGGCAAGGTCGTGCAGGCGGCCGACCGCAAGGGCCGCGAGGATTTCCGGGCCGTGCCCACGATCACGATCGACCCGGACGACGCCAAGGACTTCGACGACGCCCTGTCCGTCGAGCGGCTGCCGGAGGGCCGGCTGCGCATCGGCATCCACATCGCCGACGTCTCCCATTACGTGAAGACCGGCTCGCGCCTCGACGTCGAGGCCCGCGAGCGCGGCAACTCCACCTACCTCGTCGGCACCGTCATCCCGATGCTGCCGCACGCGCTCTCCAGCGGCCTCTGCTCGCTCGTCGAGGCCGAGGAACGCCTGGTGAAGTCGGTCATCTGCGAGTTCTCGCCCGACGCCCGCCTGCTCAAGACGGAGTTCGCGAACTCGGTCATCCGCAGCCGCAAGCGCCTCACCTACAAGCAGGCCTACGCCTTCATGAAGGGCGACGACAACGCCGCGCTCCGCGCGATGCCGGCGCCGCCGCCCCACCAGACCGGCTCGCCCGGTCGCCCGCTGGCCGAGCTGACCGACGCCGAGCTGGATGACGTGCGCGGCATGATCGCCGACTTCTGGAAGATCGGGAAGGTGCTCCGCGCCGAGCGCTTCCGGGCCGGGTCCCTCGACCTGGACATGAAGGAGATCAAGATCTACTGCGACAAGGACGGCTGGGCCGACCGCACGGAGATCGTCCAGCACGACGAGTCCCACCAGCTGATCGAGGAGTTCATGCTGCTGGCCAACGAGTGCGTGGCCAAGGCGCTGGACAAGGAGCGGATCCCCCACGTCTGCCGCGTCCACGACGACCCCGACCCGGAGAAGCTCGACGCCCTGCGCGAGGAGCTGGCCGGCGACGGCTTCAAGGTCGGCGACCTCACCCAGCGCGCGAACATGGTCAAGCTGCTGGCCGACCTCAAGGCGCGCGAGGACGGCTACACCATCCGCATCGCCCTCCTGCGCTCCCTGAAGCAGGCGTGCTACCGCGCCTCGCCCGACGGCCACTTCGGCCTGGCGAAGCGCCACTACTCGCACTTCACCTCGCCGATCCGCCGCTACGCGGACCTCCTCGAGCACCGCATCTTCGACGCGTTCATCGCCAAGCAGGGCGTGCGCTCGGCCCCGGCCGAGCCGCCGCGGTCGCCGGGCCTGGGCGAACTCATCCGGTCCTGCGAGCACATCTCGATCACGGAGCGCAACAGCGCCGAGGCCGAGCGCGACTCCGTGAAGATCAAGTTGCTCGAGCTCTTCGAGCGCGAGGTCGAGCGCCCGGACAAGCGGCCGTTCGAGGCCACCATCACCGAGATCAAGCCCCACGGGCTCATGGTCGAGCTGACCGCCTCCAACGCCTTCGGGCTCGTGCACATGTCGACGCTCACGGACGACCACTACCGGCTCAACGACCGCGGCAACATGCTCCGCGGCAGCCGCAGCGGCCGGACCTTCATGGCGGGCGGCACGATCCTGGTCACGGTCGACCGCGTCGATCGTTACAAGCGGCAGGTGGACTTCCGCCTCGCCGACCCGGCGCCGCCGCGGGCGGGCGGGCCGGAGCGCCGCCGCGGGCAGCGCTGAGGAGGGGGTTCAACCGAGGGACTGTCGCCGGGGGCTGACCGCCGGTCTGACGGTCGCGCGGGGATGCTTGGCCGGGCTGGCGCCGCGCGCCCAAGGCTCCGGCCCGATCCACTCGGTCGCGCGGCCTTCGACGACCAGCTCGCCGCGCGCAAGGTCGAGCGTGACGAGCGCCCAGAGAGGATCGCGGTAGACCGCGGTGTTGCGCAAGGACGGGTAGGCCCGGTGGACCTCGGGCGGCAACGTCTCGCGGACGGCCGCAGGCTCGCCGATCCAGTAGTAGGAAGCGCTGTTCAGCTGCAGGTGGACGACGCCGCCGAGCACCCGCAGGTAATCCTGGTGCAGGTGGCCGCTCAGGCAGGCGAGCACCCCGTGGCGTTCGAGCACCGCGCGGACCGCGGCGCCGTTCTCGACTCCCTGCGGGTCGTCGAGCGGCTGGTGCACGAGGACGACCTTCGGGCCCGGCGTCGCGCCCAGGCCGGCCTCGAGCCAGGCGAGCTGCGTCGGGCCGATGAAGCGCTTGTAGCCCTTGACCTGGCCACCGGGCTCGTTGCCATCCAACACGAAGAACGCGATACCCGCCGCCTCGAACCGGTAGTAGGAGGCGGGCATGCCCAGGAACGCGCGCACCTGCTCAGGCCGGTAACCCCCGTCGAAATCATGGTTGCCCAGCACGTGGTAGGACGGTCCCGCCCAGGAACGCCAGACGTCGAGGAACGCCCGGTTGCGCGGGTGCGGCACGCAGAAATCGCCTAGTTGGACGATGAACGCGGCGTCGGCCGCGCGCATCGCGGCGAGGAAGGCCGACAAGCGCGCCGGGCCGTCGGGCATGAGGTCCTGATGGATGTCGGTGATGACGCCGAAGCGAAGCTTCGGGCCTTCCGGGCGGGCTTGGCAACCGGGCAAGACGCACGCCAGCCCGAAGGCGGCGGCGCGTCCGAGGAACACGCGGCGGGAAGACGGCGAAGGGGGCATCGGGTGACCCCAATCTACCGGGAACTCCGCGTGCTTCAACGCCTTTCCCGGCGCTCAGCGACCGGCCAGCAGACGCAGCCAGGCGCGGGCGTAATCGGCGGCGGCGCGACCGAGGCGGATGCGCCCCGCGTCGTCGTCCGTCCAGGTCACGGGGATCGACTCGACGAAGGCCCCGCGCCGCGCCGCGCGCTCGGCCACCTCGGCGCCGTAGGCGAACCCCCCGGACACCGGCGGCAGGGCTTGCCACGTCGAGCGGCGGATCAGCTTCAGGCCGCAGCCGGGATCGCGCACGACGCTGGCCGGCAGCAACCGCCAGCAACCGGCCAGGCCCGCGGAGAGGGCGCCACGGAGGACGGAGCGGCCGACCACGCGGGCTGCCCGGTGCCAGCGGGAACCCAGCACCACATCGGCGTATCCCTCGGCGATCAGGCGATGGCCACGGACCAACGCCTCCGGATCCGTCGCCATGTCCACGTCGGCATAAGCCAGCACCGTGTCCGCCGGGGAAGCCGCGGCCCATCCCGCCGCGATCGCCGCCCCCTTGTCGCCGTGTTCGCAGGCGCGCAGGTAGCTGACCCGGGGATCGTCGTAGGCCTGGGTAAGAGCCGCCGTACCATCAGACGAGCCGTTGTCGGATACGATCACCCGATAATCCTCGAAGCCATAGGCCCGAAGCCGCTCGGCCAAAAGGGCGAGCCCGGCGGGGAGGCGGGCCTCCTCGTTGCGGACCGGGATGACGATCAACAAGGACACCCCAGGAATTTCAGTTAAATATCCTTAAACATCAACCATTTGTGAACTATTGCGATTTAGTTGAGAATGAGTCTCACTTTGAGGATTGATATCTGAGAATCAGTCTCATCATCGGAAGCCTGCACCATTCATGAAAAAGCTCCTCCCCCTATTCCTCTGCGCCGCCGCCACCGCCTGCGAGAACCCCTTCGGCTTTTCCTACATCGCCGAGACCATCAAGCCCGGTCGCTACGAAATCGAGCAATACATCACCACGCGGATCGGACGGGATATCGGCAATGGGTACGAAGCCCGCTACCGCGGCATGGACCTCAAGACGGAGTTCGAGATCGGGCTCTCCGACCACGAGCAAGTCAACCTCGAGCTGACCCAGTTGTACGTCGAATCCTCCGCGCGCGACGGGCTCCGCTTCAACGGCGTGAACATGTCCTACAAGCGCATGCTGGCGGACCCGGACAAAGCGACGTGGGGTCACGCGATCTACCTGGAGGGCGCCTACTCGCAGGTCAGTTCCAAGACCGGCTCCTTCCGCGACCGGTATGGCCTCGAAGCCAAGTACATCTTCCAGCATAACTTCGGCCCCGATAGCGGCTGGATCTACATCGGCAACCTCATCGGCGAGGCCACGCACACCAGCGGCACCGGCGAGGACGCCTTCGAATGCAAGCTGACGCAAGGCATCGCCCGCGAGCTCAACGCCGAGTGGACCCTCGGTCTGGAAGCGGTCGGCGTGGCCGAATGGGCCGAGCTCAACAATTTCGAGGCCGCCGCGCTGTTCGTGGGGCCGACCCTGAACTTCCGGCGCGGCGACCTCTCCGTCACGCTGGCCGGGTTGGCGCAGGTCGTGGGATCCCCTCAGGACAAGGGCGACCTCAACGTCTCCGAGCAAAGCCCTTACCAGGTCCGGCTGCTGGTAGCGTACGAATTCTGAGGGCGGCTCAGGCCTTGGCCAGCGCCGCCTGCACCGTGGCCAGCATCTGGTCGGGCGCGAGCCCGTGCGCGGCCCGCAGCGTCTTGACGTCGGTCGCGTGCCCCACGAAGCGGTCGGGCCAGCCGAGGCGGACGACGGGCGTGCGCACGCCGTGTTCGGCGAGGATCTCGAGCGCGCCCGTGCCGAAGCCGCCGGTCACGGCGCCATCCTCGAGGGTGACGATCAGGCGGGCCGCCTTGGCCTGCTGCACGAGCAACGTCGCGTCGATCGGCTTGGCGAAACGCGCGTTGACCACGCCGACGGCGAGGCCGGTCGCGGCGGTGAGCTGGTCGGCGAGAGCCTGGGCGTCCGCGACCATCGAGCCCAAGGCCCAGAGCTGGATGTCGACCCCCGGGCGGAGCACCTCGGCCTGACCGAGCGGGAGGAGCGCGGGCTGCGCCTTGATCGCCCGGCCGGCGGCGGCGCCGCGCGGGTAACGGATGAACATCGGCGCGCCCGACTTCACCGCGGTGTGGAGCATGTCGGCCAACTCGTCCTCGTCCTTCGGCTGCATCAACGTGACGTTCGGGACGCAACGCAGGTACGCGATGTCGAAGAGCCCGTGGTGGGTGGGGCCGTCGCTCGGCGAGACGCCGGCGCGATCCAGGCAGAAGGTGACCGGCAGGCGCTGCAGGCAGACGTCATGGATGACCATGTCGTAGGCCCGCTGCAGGAAGGTCGAGTAGATCGCGCAGACCGGGCGGAGGTCGCGGGCCGCCAGGCCGGCGGCGAAGAGCGCGGCGTGCTCCTCGGCGATGCCGACATCATGATACTGGGCGGGCAAGGCCGCCTTGAGCTGGTTGAGCCCCGTACCGGAGGGCATCGCGGCGGTCACGCCCACGACCTTGGCGTCCGCCCGGGCCTCGCGGACGAGGAGCGCGCCGAAGACATCCTGCCAGGCCTTGGGGGCGCCGGGCTGGCCGGAGGCGAGGGAATCGCCCGTCTCCGGGTCGAAGGCCCCCGTGCCGTGGAATTTCTCGGGATTACGGAGCGCGGCGCCGAGCCCGCGGCCCTTCTCCGTGCGCACGTGCAGGATGACGGGGCCGGTGGCGTCGCGGCAGAAGGCGAGGTACTTCTCGAGCGTCGGCAGGTCATGGCCGTCGATGGGGCCGAGGTAGCGCACGCCGTATTGCTCGAACAGCGACGACTGGTGGGTGAACCAGTTCTTCACGTGCCGCTTGAAGCTGCGGCCGAAGTCGAGGACCTTGGTGCCCAGGCGCGTGCGGCCGAGCAGCCGCTTGAGCCCTTGCTGCGAGCGGTTGTAGGGACGCGTGACGATCAGGCGGCTGAGGATGTCGGCGATCGCGCCGACGTTGCGGTCGATGGACCACTCGTTGTCGTTCAGCACGACCACCAGGCGCTTGGTGGATTTCGCGGCGTTGTTGAGCGCCTCCATCGTGACCCCGCAGGTGAGGGCCGCGTCGCCGATCAAGGCCACCACATGCGCGTCCTCGCCGAGGCGGTCGCGCGCGTTGGCGAGACCGACGGCGGCCGAGAGGGCCGTGCCCGCGTGGCCGGCCCCGAAGACGTCGTGCAGGCTCTCCTCGCGGTTGAGGAAACCGCTGAGACCGCCGGTCGTGCGGATGCCGTCGAAAGCCGCGCCGTTGCGGCCCGTGAGCAGCTTGTGGACGTAGCCCTGGTGGGCCACGTCGAAGACGAACTTGTCCCGCGGGGTGTGGAAGACGCGATGCAGCGCGAGCGTGAGCTCGACCACGCCGAGGTTGGGGCCGATGTGGCCGCCGTTGCGCGCGGTGACGGCGATCAGGCGCTCGCGGATCTCGGCGGCGAGCGCGGGCAGCCGGTCGGCCGGCAGGGCCCGGACATCCTCCGGGCCGCGGATGTTCGCGAGGAGCGCCATCAGCCCTGGCCTTCGTCGGCGCGCTTGCCCAGCTGCTCGATGCGCAGCTCGGCGGCCTCGAGGCTCTTCTGGCAGGACTTGAGGAGGCGCATGCCCTCCTCGTACTTCGTCACCAGCTCATCGAGCGAGACGGTGCCGGACTCGAGGGACTCGACGAGTTTCTCGAGCCGGGCGAGCTCGGTCTCGAAGGATTCCTTGCCGGAGGCCGGGGCTGGTTTCTTGTCCGCGCACATGAGGAGGCTTACTGTCTCCCCGACCCCCCGCCCCCTCAAGCGGATTGTGCCGGCTCAGCCGAGAAGCCGGGCCAAGGCCTCGGATTCCGTGAGCCCGGCCAGCCCGATGACCTTGGCGGGCGAGCTGCGCCCCGACAAGACGGTCACCTGGGCGACGGGGAGGCCCAGGCGCTCGGCGAGGACCGCGACCACCTCGCGGTTGGCCCGGCCCCCTTCGGGCGGGGCGGCGACCCGGACCTTCACGGCCTCGCCCAGCCGGCCGACGATCTCCGTGCGCGCGGCGCCGGGGACGACCTTGACCTTCAGACGGCAACCCGGCGCGCTCACACGTAGCGGGTCAGGGCAGCGACCGTCTTGGCGTCGAGCTTGCGCGTGAGCGCGACGGCGAGGTCCACGCACGCGTGGAGGTCGGCCAGGTCGAGCACCGCGTTATGCGTGTGGATGTAGCGGGCGGGGACGCCGAGGACGATGACCGGGACGCCCAGCCCATGGGCCTGGAAGGCGCGCGCATCGGTGCCGCCGGTGCGGCGGACCGCCACCTGGCAGGCGATGCCCGCTTCGGCGGCCGTCGCGAGCGCGAGATCCACCAGGCGGGGATTCATGATCGCGGTCGGGTCATAGGCGCGCACCTGCACGCCGCCGCCCAGCGCACCCTGCGGCGAACCAGCGGGGGCACCCGGCACATCGTCGGCCGGCGGCCCTTCGAGCACGATCACGACGTCGGGCTGGGCCAGCCGGGCCGCGACGACCGCGCCGCGGCACCCGACCTCCTCCTGGACCGTGGCGACCGCCAAGGCCTGGCAGTCCGGGGGCTGCGCGTCGAGTCGCTGGATCGCCAAGGTCAACGCAGCCATGCCGGCCCGGTTGTCGAAGGCCTTGGCCGCATATAGACCCGGCTCGGCCAAGGCGATGAACGGGGCCTCGGGGACCACCGGATCGCCCTCGCGCAGGCCGAGGGCGCGGACGCCGTGGGCGGAACGGATCCCGAGATCCACGAAGACCTTGTCGGCCGAGGCCGCTTGGGCGCCGCCTTGGTGCGGCGGCAGGGCCGTGACGATGCCGATGAACTCCCGGCCGTTGGCGCGGGCGAGCACGCGCAGCCGCTGGGCGGCGAGCACGCCGTCGGGCCAGCCGCCGACCGGGGTCAGGCGCAGGAAACCATCCGGCGTGATATCCTGGATGAGGAAACCGACCTCGTCCATGTGCGCCGTCAGGACAACGCGCGGACCGGCGACCTCGGCCGCGGGGGCCGCCAGCACGCCGCCGAGGCCGTCGGCGGTGAAACGCCGGCCGCGCAATTCGCGGAGGAAGATCGCGCGCACGGCGTCCTCGTGGCCGGAGGCGCCGTGGGCCTGGGAATATTCCTCGAGCAGGCGGACGGAATCGGAGGGGCGTTGGGTCATGGGGAAATCAGCGGGCCGGGCGCGTGAGAAGGCGAGGCTTGAGGCCGGCCTGGGCGACGGCATCGAGGGCGGCGATGGCGGCGCCGGTCAGGGAACGCTCGTCGGCCACGATCAGGATCTCGCTGCCGGGGGCCTTGACGGCCTGGGCCGCGAGGGCCTGGTCAAGGGCGGCCCGGGCGATCTCCTTGCCCTCGAGGAAGAGCTTGCCCGAGCGGTCGACGGAAAGGACCAGCGCGGGCGCGCCGGCCTGCGCGGCGCCGGTCGTCGTCGTAGGCGGGACGATCGCGAGCGCGTGCGTCTGCTCGAAGCGTCCCGCCAGCAGGAGGAAGAAGACCAGCACCACCATCACGTCGATCAACGGGATGACGTTGATGTCGGCGCGGCGGCGACGCGGGACCACCAGGCTCATCGCGCGGAGCCCTCGAGCGTCTCGACCAGGACGTCGAGCCGGGAGGTGATCAGCTCGAGGCGGCGGCCAAGCCAGTTGGCCCCGATCAGGGCGGGGATCGCGATGCACAGCCCGATCATGGTCGTGCTGAGCGCCAGGCCCACGCCGCGGGTGAGCGTCGGGGCATCGGGCAGGCCCTGGGCCGGGAACAAGGTCGCGAGGCCGGTCACCGTGCCGAGCAACCCGAGCAAGGGGGCGGCCGCGACGATGCTATCCAGCCAATGCAGGCCGCGCTGCAGCCGGACGATCTCGGCGCGGGCATGGGCCTTGAGGACCTCGCCCGCGGCGCCCTCCTGCCAGCGACGGACCAGCCGGCCGCCGGCGGTGCCCGCGAGTTCCGGGGCGAGCGCCGTCGCCCGATCGGCACGGACCGCCGTCAGCAAGGCCTCGGGGGCGACGTGCTCGGGGCGCAAGACCCAGGCCCGCTCCAGGATCAGGAACAAGGCCGCCAAGGAGCAAAAGCCCAATGGCCAGAGGAAGATACCCGCGCCTTCGATCAGGGTGTTCACAAGCGATGACATTGAGGTGACTCAACTAATCGGCAAGCCCGCTCTCAGGGAACCAACCAAAAGGGGGCGATGATTCTGGGGTTATTTCCTTAAGGGCTTTCCCGCAATGCGGCCTTATCAGATATACCCTAGTCTGTCCCTGTCATTTGACAGGGATAAATCCGGGGGACGACTATAGGGCCACGCCTTGTCGATGCGCCCCCC
>Ga0214919_10006854_pt1 | contig 15521 bp, 6 predicted proteins | sample LL1503_MetaG_FD_177994 | JGI IMG/M metagenome (GOLD analysis project Ga0214919, IMG submission 177994) | Freshwater microbial communities from Lake Lanier, Atlanta, Georgia, United States - LL-1503 | ecosystem: Environmental > Aquatic > Freshwater > Lake | place: USA: Georgia | collected 2015-03-15 | reverse complement strand
AGTTGAAATGGCCCCTGAAGTGCACCAAAATGGAGGCTGGGTGGCCATGCCCCCGGGAGGCCACCCCGGAACGGCAGCTGATGTATGAAAGGTGATACACGGGTCCTACCGGTAAATAGGGCTGCTTAATATTGCATCCAATGGTTTTGAACTCTCTAATAAGGAGAGTTCAACAACTTTCCTTTAATTGATACTTTTCCCAATAAAAAAACATGTTATTTAATAAGGTTTTATATTATTAGGTGGGATTTTATATAATTGAACTACTTAGTATCATACCACAATATTCAACCGGATTAGTATCATAATTATCTTTCTTATAGAGCCCTATAGTAATAGCCTCCTCACAAAAGAATCTGAATATTTTTTTGAATAAATTTCCATGACCAATCTCAGGACAAGCGATATGCGCCATCTCGTGTATTGCCACATACATTAATAAATTAATATCATGTAATTTGCCAGTTTTTTTACTTTTCAAACAGAATGATAATTCTTCACCCTTATTAATGCTATAAGAAGTTAAATTTGAACTAGGGTCTGTTTCATATATAGTTGTTCTATTTTCATCAAAGTAATCTTCCAATTGTATTAGATATCCTTTGTATTGAGGAAAATTATCTTTATTTTTTACTAAATGATTTTTCAACTTGAGCATATTCTCAACCATTACACTAAATAGTTCAGTTTTATCTTTCATCATATTATCCTTATGTAGTAAGAATTTCATACCAGAATTTGATTCAACATAAATAACATTACGACGATTTAAGAATAAAAAAATATATATAAAAATTATTAACATTGCTATCAAAACATTTTCATTCATTTCTATATTAATAAATTAATATAGAAATTATTATATAAAATATCTTTTTTATTTTTTCTCCTCTATATATATTATAATGGGTAGCAGTAAAAGTAAAGAAAATACTGACACAAAATGGAATAATATGAAAACTGACGATATCAGTTCATACATTCCACATCTTAATAGCTTATCAAAAGATGCAAAAAAATTAATATCTAATTTAACCATCCCAACATTTAGTGAAACACAAAGTTCTGAATTTGATATAAATAAATTTATGGGTGATATTAATAATAAATTAGGAACAACTGACAAAAAAGTATTCAATAAGATTATTGATGAGATGTCCTCTGAAGTCTCGGCAACATCACCATTCATCAGTTCTGATGTATACCAAAATATGTTAAACTCAACTACATCTGCTGATCAACCAGTCGTACAAGCCGGGGGTAAGAGAAAAATTAAGAAATCAAAAGTTAAGAAAATGAGAGGTGGTATGGATGACAGTGATACCTCATCAACTGATTCTGATTTAGATGATATATCTGATAGCAGTGATTCTGATTTAGATAGCTCCTCTGATAAGAAAAAGAAGAAGGATAAGAATAAAAAACATTCTAAACACACTGAAACCGAAACTCAATCAGCTGGTAGCAACTTATCTTACATATCATCTTCTGCTCAAACTGATAGTACCAAATCAATTGTTGATGAGAATGGTTTACAATCAACATCAATCAGTGTAAATACTGAAGATATCAACATGGTTTCCGAATACTAAAGTATTCATAATAGGTCATTTGATTTAAAGTAATAGTCAATAATAATATTTGATGAATCAAAAATTATTATTATCTATTGGTTATATATATTATGTCTAAAAGCAATAAACATATCATTAGGATAATATAATATAGTGTTTTATTTTAAACACAATTAATTTATACTTCTAAATCTAAAAATAATCCTTCATATTTATTTTCTAATTTGTGTTGTTCCATAAATTCATTAATATTATCTATAAATTTCTTAATTTCTAAGACAAACTTTTTATTTGTCATCACATTCTTCTTATTTTTTTTCACTTCAATCAATAATTCAATTGCTGATTGATTTGGTTTAGCCTTTATACTTTTAACAGGTTTAGGCTCATTAACATTTTGGGCTTTGCTCATTTTTTTGATTTTAGGTGCTTTATACATATCAATAAAATCTGTAAATAGTTTACTTGCATTTGGATCAACTAGTTCTAAAAACTGAAGAGCCGGATTCATAATCTGATTAGTCAGATAAAATAGATAATCAATCTCCAATTTATTCTGTTTAATATATGAGGGAATCTCAATAATATCACCTTGTAATAATTTCACACCACTTTCAGCTGGTGGTACTTTAATCACTGCAAATTCAATTCTATCACCTGATTGAGGTGTGTTACCTGGGTCACGTCGAGCTATCTTCTCAGCCAAATAAACGTGGGCAATCCTTTTCCAATCTTTATATGACTCTTTCATCTTAAGAGTTCTACTTTGTAGGAAATATTTAATATCATATTCGCCATTAAACATTTTCTCTAAACATTGATTCAAATAATCTTTCGCTCCCTTTGGACTTCTCTTATTAATAAGATAATCAATAATACCTCCACAAATCTCTTTTACAATTGGAGCATTATCTCGACGCTTCAATACAATACCCATAAAATCCTGTTTGTATTTATTCGGGTCGTCTTCATATTTATTACCAACATATCGTTTCTTGGTTAAAATAGCAAATGGCCAAAATGTTTTTTCATATTCACAATCGTGAGGGAATGGAAGATGAGATTTAATCAATTCTCCTGATAATTTACCCATCTCCATCCCATTATCTAAAGTTCTTTTATCTGTAATAGATATTCCACCTTCATAAATATCTATCTTGTGTAATAAATTCATATTCTCATCAAAATCCCATCTGGGTTGAAGCCAATAATAACTATATTTTTCACCCATATCCATATCACCCATATCAACTCGTCTCATAATAGTATTCACAAACTGTATGACTTTATTATAATGGTCATTCTTATATAGATTGAAATCAATTCCTATTTCTTTAATCAAAAAGTCTTCAATAATTTCATCAAGTGTTTTTGTCCCACTTTCTTTGAAAAAACTTTCAATCAAGTCTTTTGTATGTTCTCCTAATTTCTCCTCATTAAATTTAAGACCAAAGTCCGTGTCATTTAATAAATTCATATTAATTAATTCAACTAATTTAATTGTATCACATTTCTTATTCTCCGTAATAAACTGTTTTAAATAATAAATTGCAGAGTCATAATTGACAACGATGTCATTATTACTAGGTTGTACTACCTTAATCATATAATCGGTAAATAATTTAGTAACAGCTTTTCTATCTCCGCTTAATACCCATTTATCTTTAATTGTCTTTTCCATTAGGTTCTTGATAGGAGTCATTAATTTCTTTTCCTCAATATTAATCTCATTTGCTATAGGGAAACAATCCTTATTCATCTTGTTAAACCGTTTTACAAAGTTTATAATCATTTCATCCGATGGCATTACATATGTATTATTATATACATTATTAAGGTGTGTTATAATAGGTTCAAGTATATATTGTTTTCTAGATTCAGTCAAGTCTGTAGACACTAATCTAATTTTAGATAATTGATGTTCAGCCCATTGAGTTAATTTAATATCAAACATATTGGTATAATTCATTTCTACAAGTTCAGCTAATGTCCATAACCACGGAAGATAACTCTCTTGCATATACTCTTTCAAAAACATCTTAAGACGTTCTTCCAATGGTAAGATAATTGCGTGATGTTTTGGTTCCGCCATACATACAGGTGCTATGGGTAATTGCAAACTAGTAATTTCGCCATAATATGTATCAAATAATGTTGTAAATACTTCTTGTTCTTTCACACCAAAGAAAGGAGTTATTAATATCTTTGCAAATTCTACAACTTTCTTCCAAATACCTAAAGAAGTTTCATTATCTACCAAAGTTGTATTTTCCCTGAAGCGATAGCAACTGAAAATTGAATCGGTGTCCCCATATCTAATAACTGGTTGGATGGTTAGCATCGGGATATCTTGAGTAACATACTTTTTAATATTCTCAATTAATTTTGTGTCATTTCGTGCTTTTAATTCCATGTCATAAATCTTTTCTACTTTATCCAACATATTGTTCTTATATGCATATTTCAATCCATTAATAATCCACGGTAATCGTTCTTCATCATATTTTTTAGCTAGAATTAACATCTCGCGTCCAGTTGATGTAGTACAAGCTGCAATATCACGTTTACATACTGGAGATGTGGCTGCACCCAATTGACCATACAATGAGTTGGCTGTAATTTTAACTGCAAGTTGTTTTGCATCTAAAATTTTATATTTAAATGGGTCTATCTCTGTTTTCATTTGTTTTTTTATCGACTTGCGTTCTTTTAATAAATTATTTAAAATTGTTGGAATTACTCCCAAATCATTATCAATTTGTGCAAATCGTCTATATTGCATTGAACCATCTGATTCCTTGAATTGTGCATTATAATATTTAATTCCTGGCATGTTATCATATTGAGGGTCCTCTACAATTGTCTCGTGACTCATATTTTTATGCATAATTGATGCAGGATAAAGACTCATATAATCTTTTGTGGCAAGCGCCTCATAATCAACCTTTGGTACAGGGTCAAATACAATAGCACCTTCATATGATGACGATTCACTTTCTACTTCATCCCTATCTTTGCTTTTACATTTTGGGCAATCCCATTTATTAAGATATTCCATTGTACATTTATTACAACGATACAATTTATCTAATTTTAATACGGGAAATGCAATTTTGTGTTTCCTAAATTCTCTCAGACATAATGAGAATAATTTAATCCCCTGACCCCTAATAAATAGATATGATAAAGGGACATAACATACATTCGCCATTTCGATGTTCTTTGTAACAACTTCTAACTTGTTAATTAGTAGATTTACTAGCTTACAATCCTTCACGCAGTATTTTGCTACAATAGCTCGGTCATCAGCTGATCCTTTTTGAAGTCTGAAAATATCTTTTGGTCCAACATCATCTTTTGCTTGTGACCAACAAATATTTCCACCTTGTTTTGCAGTATCTAATTCAGCTGCCAGGAACTCGTTACCAACAACTATGATTTTCTTTTCATTCATATTAATATCAATCACCAGATACTTTTCTCCCACTTCATCAGAGACAAACCCCTTGATAACTTCTAAATGGATATAATCACCAATACTAATATCACTAACTGATTTACAAACTAATTCAAATGCCCAATCATTCGATTCTGAATCAACTGCTTTGTTAATATCTAGTAATTTATAACTAATAACATCTCCACGAATAAACTTGGAAGCAACATAATCTAGTTTATAAGATGGTAAGTTAAAAGTCTTTTGAATATCTTTCATCAAATCAATATGAATACGACCTGGAGTATCCCAGAATCGTAATAGATTTTCACCAAGTGCAGATGAAGCTAACTTCATCTCTTTGAAATTACACTTGTGATTTTTTAATTTTGACATATAAGCCATATCTGACTCAATTCGAAGAATATTTTTACAACGGTCATACATATATTTTTCATCAAAAAAGAATGTATTATAACCAGTAATAATATCACAATCATTATTGTTAATTTCATTTAAGAATGAAAACATCAATTCTTTCTCAGTATCACAACTCTCAACAATTGTATTCTCTACAGAACTTGTCTTATTCAAACAAGCAATGTATTGTCGATATGGTTTTGATTGACCAATAACAGTATAGGTACACCCAATTTGAATCACACAATCACCAGGTCGACGTGCTTGAGGGAATTCACCATCAATTGAATTACATTCAATATCAAATGAACAAATTCTTAATGGAGCATTGGTATCTTTTTTAATTGGATTCATATTCCTCCAATCAACAACAATCTCAATATCACACCGAGATGTTTTCATATTATCATCATCAATCAGTTCATATTTAGATGTTTCTATCCAAGAACAACCACTAATCTCTCGAATGTGAAAACATCTTAACATTGGTGGTAAATTTGCTTCATATAATTTAAACTTTATTGGTTTATATAACTCAGGAATCCCAGGAATATTAATTTCATTTTGTTCCATATAATATTTATATTTCTTCATTCCATCACCACTAGTAAAAACTAGGCGAGCGAACCAAAATAATTTATTATTAGTGAAACCTTCTGCTAATTTAAGTTGTACTATTTGAACTTCTTTCAAAGTCTTTTTAAATTTATAAAATACCTTTTTATTATCATTACCTTTAAGGAACATACACATCTTCGTAGCCATATCATCTAGATATGCTTTTGATTTCATTTGTAATTTACTTGGAAGAATCAAATAAAAATAAGGAGTAAACCCAACTATTTTTGCATAAACAGATTTTCCATCCATACATCTTCCAAAACTATGTATAATAAAGTCACCTTGGATATCATCCTCTCCATCTTCACCTTCAATCATATCATGGCCTTCCATCCAATCATATAATTGAAATTCTATATTATCATTTGTAGACATTAAGTTATGTATTAGTATTAATATAAAAGATGTCTTTATCAATTTTTCAAAAACATTGTTTCACTTCTGGATATGTCAAAATGTCAAGACCATGTTTAGAACATTATTATAAAAAAATCTAAAAAATATTTCTATAAAAATAGTAACTAAATACATATAAGAATATTCTTAAAATAATTTTAACTGTTATTGTTGCACCACATATTGTTCCTATCACTTGATTAAAATAATCACTATCAATTTTATCATAAAAAGATTGACGTATCAAATGTAATACGAATATAATACCCACTACTTTTAAAATAGGAGGTTTGAATAATTCTGTAAAAAATTCATTAATTATATTTATCATTAGATTATGTTATAAATTAAAATTATTTCTTGGATTTTTTAACCTTCTTTTTAGGAAGATTATCATTCATCTCTTCAGAATGTTTCTTATACCATTTGTCATATTTAGCCTCAAGAATATTCAATTCATTAGACCAAATTGTTTCTGGTTTCATTTCATTCAATGTATTATATTCAGCTGTCTTCTCGTCATTCATTTCTTTCAACTCCTCAATCTTTTCCATTGTAAGATTATAAATAGGCATACTAAGTAAATAATCATATGATACTTTCATATCATCCTTATTCTTTCCCAGACGTGGGAATTTAAGTTTCTCTAGTTTCTCTTCAATCTCTGTTTTTTTCTTATTATTAATCTCTAACTTTTTCTCAACAACCATCAGAATAAATCTTACCTTGTTAGAAATTACTGTTAGTTGATGTTCTAAAATAGCCAATTGATGTAACTTACGGTCTTGATATAATTGTAATCTGACCTTGTAATAATCGCGCATAATACTCTCAATACTATTATATCGTTTAATATGACCCTCTGGACCATACAAATGCATGTTCGTAATAGAATATTTCTTGTAAAGATGATACAACTTATCAATATCTTTTACTGATTCCAGATAACCATCTTCGAATGTTAATTCAAAATGAACTTTTGTATCTGTATTAGAATCTTTATAACTTAAAAATGGATTCTCTTTTTCTTTCTTGACAACCTTTTTCTTCTTGTCATCTGGTTTGCCTCGTAGAGGTGCATCTTCTAACATCTTTTCTAAAAATTCTTTATAATTATAAGTCCATTGTCCTACTGGTAATTCAGTGATAGTCATCTTATTATTATCAATTGACCATGTTCCATAAATCTCATAATTGAAATCATCAATCTTTGATACGACACCTTCAAATCCTTGCCACCACGGGTCCATAGATTCAAATTTCTTTCCATTCATAATATTTCTAATATTATTAATAATTTCACTTGGATTATAAGGAGGAATCTTGGTTGAGAAACCAGTTCCAATTCCCTCAGCACCATTAACAAGTACCATTGGAATAATTGGAGCATAATATTCTGGTTCAATTGGAATCCCATCATCATCCTGCTGTTTCAATACATCATTATCCATTGGATTAAAAATAGTTGATGTCAAATCTTCTAATTTTGTCCAGATATAACGGGAAGATGCAGCATCTGTTCCACCCTTCACACGGCTCCCAAATTGCCCATTAGGCATTAGTACATTGATATTATTTGACCCAACAAAGTTTTGTGCCATACCAACAATTGCACCATTAAGAGACATTTCACCGTGATGGTAAGCTGCTCGGTCAGAAACAAAACCTGCTAATTGGGCTACTTTAACTTCTTCTTTTTCCAACCCACGTAAAAAGGCACCATATAAAATTTTACGTTGTGATGGTTTGAATCCATCTATTACAGATGGAATGGAACGATATAAATCTTCATTTGAGAAATGAATCAGTTCGCTATGAATAAAATCATAATATGGAATAATCTTTTGCTCATATTTGAGAATATTATTCTTATCATATTGCATCAACCATTTCTTTCGATCTTCTACACGAGACTTGTCAAATGCTAATTTAATTGCATCATCATCATTATGCGGAAACTCAAAGAATTTGTGCTCATCGTCGTCAGAATCAGAATCTAATTCTTTTTCTGTAATATCAGACGGTGTTTGTTTTACAAACTCTTTATCCCAAAAGTAATTAATCAATTTAGTGTCAATATCCATAAAATATTCTCGAGCCTCTACTGAGGTAGATGTACCAAGCCCCTTATAGTATTTGACCTTATAATTTGATGATTCGGGAGTTTCCTTCCATTTTTCATAATCAGTTAAATTGTAAAATGCAATCACATCTTTACCTTTTACTGCTTTAACAATTGGAGTATTAAGACTTTGAATAAAACTCTCACGTTGGATTAACGAGGGCCATAGTGAATGGACCATATTCATAAACAATCCTTTGATGTGGCTACCATCAGTATTGTGTACGATTAATCTGCCTACACCTGCTTGAAAATGATGATTTTCAGTTTCTAAATCATATACATATTGTTCTGTAATACCCAAATCAATTATTTTTTTAATAGCAATTGGATTTGATTGTTGTTTTCCTTTCGTAGCAGTTAATGTATAAATTCTTTGTTTAGTTGATTTAATATTAATTGATACATCATAACCAATTGATTTACATAACATATATAATCCTTGTGCACTTATTTTACTACAAACATCAAAGAAATTACATACTTTACCATTTTTCTCTCGCTTACAACCATCGCCGTCATAATAACCAGCATAGAAATGTTCTTTAATTTCTCTTGATGAATTTAAAATTTCTACAGGAATTTTCTTATTTTTATCTTTATCATAAAATAGATTTCTATATTTTTCAATAATATCTAATGTTGATTTTCCACCATTAATAATTAATTTATAAATAGATTCTGTAGTAGCTAGTTTATTACCGTCTGCTAATTTACATTTAATTATTTTAAAATCATAATCATATACTGTACTTAAATATTTTTTTGCTTTTTCTAAATAAGTAATATTTGTATTTACAATAGCCCAATTATAATTTGTTCTAGTGAATGTATACTCATTTGGTCTATTTTCAGGTTTCTTATTATAAGACCAAGAATATACACCACAAGAACCGTCTGCCCAAAATAAACCCATTGCATACGCCTCTTCATTTGTAATTTTAAAATCACAATTAGTAATAATATTTTCAACAGATAATATATTCTTAATTTCATCAAGAAGCTGATCTTTATTTTTACGATTAATATATTGAACTTTTAGTTCACTAGCAATTTTTTGAATTTCATTAATATTCATTTTTACAATTTCTTTAATGTCATATTTTTTCTCAAAAAAGTTAGGTAGACTATGTAATAACATATCGCCTACTTTACAATCTTTTGGTGCAATTTCAGTTCCATTATTTTTAATTAATGAATGGTCTTCTGTTACATCTACAACACCTGTATGAGTTAATACACGATATATTCTTTTACTAACTTTATGCCTAATAACTTGTTTAATAGGGGTCCATCCTTTTTCTGTCCAAACTAAATAATGTGTATCTGAAACTTCTTTATCATTTTTATATGTCCAATTATTTGAAATATCATCAATTGTTTTAATTTCTAACATATTTTTTTCATTCTTTAATAATAGAGGTGTATCACCCGTAACTGAATCTTGGTCAGTTAATAGAAGAATATGACCATACCTAAGTGTATTAAACTTTTCATCACTACTATAGTCTTCACCTTGTTTCAATCCAAGGATAAGTTTGAGGTTCTTAATTTCTTCATTTGCAAGTAATTGAGATGGAGGTGCTTCTCGAACATTTAAAAGTTTTCCCTTTAATGGGAAGACACCATAATAATCACGTCCTACAATCGCAAGACCTGCAAGAGCAGTAGCTTTTGCAGAGTCTCCTTCTGTAAGAATGAGGGTACATTTGTTGGATTCTTTTCCTCCCGCTTTATTTGCATCATCTAGTTTTGGAATACCAGAAATCTTGACTTGCTTTTTACCATCTGTTTTCTTGAGACTACTATTCTCTTTGAATTTAGCAAGTTCAATTACTTGTTCTACAATACCACATTTGGCAAGTTTCTTTAAAAATGCAGGTGATGGTTCATATTTGGAACCAAACTTATCTACTTTAGTTGTAAGAGTATCTTTGGTTTGTGAGGAAAAGGATGGATTAATAATTGTACTATTAATAAAGAATACCAAGTTCTCTTTCAATAATGCAGGAGTAATCTTGATATCCTTCTCCTTCTTCTTAATAAAATCATTAATAAGAGACTTTACCACATTATCAATAATATAATTACAATGAGTACCGCCGTGATAGGTTGAAATACTATTAACAAATGATACTACTTCACCTCCAGCATCTGGTTTATAGACAACACCTACAGTCCATCTATCAGATTGTTCATAATAAAGTTCTGTATCAGGTACATATAGGTCGACATATTGTTTAAAAGCATTTGCTTCTACTTTAGTCTCATTAAAATAGACTTTAAGTTTATTATTTGATGTACCTGCAATATCAATACAACGACGGTGAAATAATGACTTGTGGTCATCATCCATTGTCTTTAATTTAAATTTTTCCAAGTCAGGATAGAAAGTAATCTTTACTGAACTTCTGGCTTTTGCTGGTAATTTGGTTACACTTGGTTTACCAACAACAGACATATTACCAGACCATTCTTGGACAAAACGCTTTCCTCGTTTCATATCATCAACTTCTACGATGAACTTCTTCGAGAAAATGTTTGAACATTTGCTTCCCAAACCATTCATCCCCCCGGTAGTTCGCTCTTCACTGTCGTTGTAATTACTACTAGTAAGAAGTTCACCAAAAATCATTGATGGTACAAGTGTCTTATGTACAGGGTGTTCTTCAACGGGGATACCAATATCACCGTTATTATAAATACTAATAAAACCATCCTCTTCATTATATTCTACTTTAATCGTATCACAAGATGGGTCATTAACTGATGCATCGCGTGCATTAACTAATACTTCATCAAAGATTTTAAAAAACCCGGGGGTAAAAGTAATTTCTTTTTTAATCATCTTATCACACCACACCCACATAAGTTCATTTGTTTTATCGACATCTCCGATATACATTCCTGGACGTAACAGGATATGTTCACGAGGTGTCATTTTATCATATTTCTCAGCATCAGACATTGATTTTTTAGGCATTAAAGATTATGGATATTCTTCTCTTTAAATCAAAAATCAATTTTTTATAGAATAAAAAGAATATTATAATATATAATAATGAACAAAGATGTTAAAAAGATACAGAAATCTACATTGTTAAACATTGATAGTATGTTTAGAAATCTATATCCAAAAAATATATATTATACTAATGGTATAACTCTACCAACAGATCCATTTAAATTTACTAAGGGGTCGAGTATAATTAATATTAATTATATGAATCATAATTTATCAGTAGGAGATAATATAGTGATTCAAAATGTAACTGGTATATCAAAATCACTAATTAATAGTATCTATTTGATAAATAACTTTAATTACTATGTTATAATATTTGGAAATAATATGATAGATATTGATTATAAAAATAATACAACCGGATTATATATTAATGTTGAAGCAGCAAATCAAACCGATACAAATATATTTAATAATATATGTTTTAATGATATAGTTGGACATAAACAAATATTTGTAGGAAGTGTAGATATCCCCCAACGTTTTTTAACTGCAATTTATCCTACCATTCAAAGTATAGTAGGTTCTAATATTATTACTAATACGTCAACTTATACAAGTTATATAAATAGTAATTGTTTATTTGTTCCTCTACCTACTAATTATATTAATACAGTATCAGATTATTATCAGATAAAACAAATATTTAAAATTACTTACCAACATATTGCCGGGATTAAGTTGGGTTATTTAAATTCAAACTATCCAATTTCAAATATTAACTATCAGGCAAACCAATCTGTATATAATATTGTAGATAGTGATAATTTCCAAATCAATTTGAATTATAATGCATATGGAAATTATATAGGTGGTGGTATGAATGTACAAATTATGAAAATTATAGATAGTATTCCTGGATATCCAAGTGCTAATAATTACGTGATTAATTTAAAAAAGAGTTTTAATAATGTTACTAAAGTAGAATTAGTAGGGAGTGAAATACCATATGTTGATATTATTATACGAAAAAATGTAAATGATAAATTATATTGGAAACATATACAAGATGGAAATACTGTTTATATGTTACAAATTGATGAAGGTTTCTATTCAACAACAACCTTATTAAATAAAATTCAAACTGAAATAAACAAAGTTCCTAGAAAAGTTAATAGTAACAATACTATTTATAATCAGTTTGATGTGAAACTAGAAACAAATATTAATAAAATTACATTTACTCCTTATATTCATACTAGTATTCCTGATAGTTTCAATGTTAAAGTAGGACCAATTAATAATACCCTTTACTATTTTCTTAATATTAGTATGCATCAAAATTTTGTTAATGTGGGAGATGTTATTACAATAACAGGTGCAACAGATGTAACATTATTATCTAATAATAGTATCATAATAATAGGTAGTAGTTATTTAAATAAGGATTTCACTATTTATGCAACAAATCCAGAAAATAATACATTTGATGTTATTATTGGAATGCAATCACACGTTACTACTAGTATTGGTACCGCGATATTGAATGGCGGGAAAGATATAATAATACGAACTAAAACTAAGGTTAGCTTTTTATTTGATAGAAATGATACAATAGGTGACATTCTTGGATTTATGAACGTTGGTATGAAAGGTTCTATTATTGATTTTGATTATGAACAAACTAATCAGAAACAATATGTTGCATCAACTAATACAGATTATGTAGGGAATATAATAAATTATACAAATGGTTTTATCAACTTATCGGGTAAATATAACTATATATTAATGTATTTGAATGATATTGAATATGTCCATTCAACTAGTAGTTTGGCTTCTGCATTTGCAAAGATTCAATTAAATGGTAATCCAGGAGATTTACTTTTCAATACATATGTAGTAAATCCTGATAATATTTATTCAAAGAGTTTCCCAATTTCTAATTTGACACAACTTACTATTTCATTTACTTATCCAGATGGTTCTCCAATAGAATTTAGAAATGTGAATCATAGTTTTACACTAAGAATAGTAGAAGAACATAATGAAACAGATGATATAAATTTAAATTCGCAAAATATAACATTTGTTGAAGAGATGAAGAAAACTGTTAAAAAGTAATCAATTCGTAGAAACAATTTATTTTTAATATTATCAACAAGGTTGCGTTCTATCATTATTTTTAAGTATATAAGTTGCTTTTAATTAAATAATGTTGGATGGGTAGCGTCCAACTTAAAATATTATATTAATTTAGAGTATTTTAGGTGTAATACGTGCTAGTACTTGCGATATAATCTATCTTAATTCGATAAGACTTGCAATTGAACGATAATTATTAATATGAAATTTTAATATATTTTCAACATTCACATACCATAATAAGATAGATTTAGAAATAAATGAATCTAAATATGGAGTAACATTCTTTGTAAATACATCAACTATTTTTGAATCTATTGGTACGATAGATGTTTTTAATAGTTTGAAGAAGTTTGATAATATATCTCGCACCGGTCTTACTGGATTATTTTGTTCATCAACTCTTGATTTAAATATTTCAGCAGAAGTTCTAACAAGTTCAGGACATATTTCACAATATAATGTGTCGGATATTACTTGACCGGTTGAAGTTTTATTAATAATATAATCAATTCTATTTGTAATATCATCTATATTATCCATCGATTGACTGAAATAAGTAAATAGAATCCGACGCATCATATATTCAATACTAGTACCAACTACTAATTTACAAATATATACTAACATATCTTCAATAAAATGTAGAAATTTATTATTATCTGTGTATTTCTCAGTATTAAAATAATCTTCTGCTAAATCATGATAATGTTTAAACTTGGTATTTAAGTTATTTAATGTTTGTGTATTATTAATATTATCTTGCAAGTCTTTTAATAATTCTATTGGTTTCAAATTATTATTATCTTTTGAAGGTTTATTAAATAAATTAGACCAGGCTTCTAACATAACTATATTATGAATATTTGTATTATAACGGTCAATTATATGGTTCGTATTACGTTCATTATTACAAGTTGAGAAAGATGAAATGATAGATGTTAAATCTTGTGAACCTAAAGCATTACGTTTTGTCGTTAAATCTATTATAGTAGAATTTAATTTATTAATCTCAGCATCTAATTTATTTTTCTTACTAGCCATACCATTATTCTTTTCTGTTTCCTTACTAGTTTTGATTTTATTAAGTTCATTTATTAATTTATTAATTATAATATACTTATAATTATTTTTAATTTGTAAACTTCCTATATTCTTAAATAAATAGTTTTCATTAGGAATATTATCAGCTTTTACTTCAGTCAAATATTCAGATAAAAATTGTAATGTGAGATAACTTGATAGATGAAATGAATTTTCTAAATGACCAAATATATTATTACCAAAACTTTCATTTGATTGAATAGTAGATGTTACATCTTTATATAAATATGAGTTCATATTACTGAATATATCTTTCATAGGTATATCTAATGGATTATCATAATGTCCAAATACTTTTTCAATATTATTTTTAATTTGCTCAATTAAGAAACTTTTAGGTTTCTCATTATCAAAATTATTAAATTGTATTTCTTTATTAACTAATTCTTTAATTATATCATATCTATTATTTAAAATAATTGGATAAATAGCACTACGTCCTTCTATATTAGGAATAAATGGCGACCCCCTATGTTGTAATAATAATTCTATAATATTAAGTTTAATATTAGGAACACCATATTTACTCTTTAATTTATTTAAATTAGTAAAATCATTGGGATATAATATAAAATCTTCTACTTTCTTCAAATTTACCATTAATGGATAGAGATTTGTAATAGTATCAGGATTATAGTCATCTGTTATATCAACACTTGTACTCGTTATACCGACAGGAATAGGAATATATTTAGTAATAATAGAATCTATTGTTATATCACTAGGTAAATTAGATAT
>Ga0214919_10006853_pt1 | contig 15522 bp, 16 predicted proteins | sample LL1503_MetaG_FD_177994 | JGI IMG/M metagenome (GOLD analysis project Ga0214919, IMG submission 177994) | Freshwater microbial communities from Lake Lanier, Atlanta, Georgia, United States - LL-1503 | ecosystem: Environmental > Aquatic > Freshwater > Lake | place: USA: Georgia | collected... | reverse complement strand
CAAAAGCCTCAGTAAAACGCGCTGTCGCATCTCTTTTTCTAGCAACACTCTCTCCATGCTTTTCATCAAGGTTATACTGAGTGATGATTCCAAGATAATATTTCGCTTGATACCACTCTGCATCTTTAGCTCGATCTTTCTGGCGTATCAGATTATTGAATTCATTAACTGCTTTAACATATTGACCTTTGTTAAAGATCTTACTTATTATATTCTGCAATGACATTTCTCACCTCTTAAAATTCACAATTTTTACTATTTCACTCCTTATATATTAATACTTACTTAATATTAAAAATCTGGATTTTTTATATAAATTTACTATATTAGAGATTGTAATATTTGATGATGTGAGTGTTATGTCTAATACTGAAGAAGTTGTAGTTTCAACATTTTATAAATTTTTTGATTTTCCTTGCTACGAAGCAGTTAAGGAGCCTCTAAAGGAATTTTGCGATAGTCAAGAACTCAAGGGAACAATTCTTTTGGCTGATGAAGGGATAAATTCAACAATTTCCGGTTCAAGAGAAGGAATAGATAATTTTTATCAATATCTAAATAATGAATTTGGTATTGACCTTGATAATATAAAAGAGTCCTCCTGTAAATTAAAGCCTTTTGGCAAAATGAAGGTTAGGCTAAAAGAGGAAATAGTCACTCTTAGAGCCGGCAGAATTGATGTAAATAGAACTAAAGGTGAATACATAGAACCAGAAGATTGGGATAATTTTATCAAGCGAGATGATGTTGTGCTGATCGACACTCGAAATAATTATGAAACTAACCTTGGCACCTTTGAAGGAGCCGTTGATCCTGACACTAAAAACTTTAGAGATTTTCCACAATGGCTAGCGGCAAATAGAAAAAGTTTAATAGGAAAGAAAGTAGCAATGTGCTGCACCGGTGGCGTGCGCTGTGAAAAATCTACAGCTTTCATGAAAAATGAAGGCTTTGATGAAGTTTATCACTTAAAAGGTGGGATCATCAACTACTTTGAGAAAACTAACAATAAAAATGGTCTATGGAAAGGCAAACTATTCGTATTTGATGATCGTTTTTTGGTGGATGACCAACTTGAGCAAAATTTTGACATGAAATGCGGAGCATGCAATAATCTATTAACGACAGATGACGCGAAGAGATCGGGTAAGTCAAAAATTTTATATTGCAGAGAGTGCACACAATGACAGAAAAAGCAAAACCCCATGTAATCGTAATTGGCAATGAAAAAGGGGGAGCGGGTAAAACTACTACAACCGTACATCTAATAGTTTATCTACTCAATTTAGGATTCAAAGTATCCTCAGTTGACGCGGATGTCAGGCAACAGTCACTTACCAGATACCTGGAAAATAGAAGCTCCACCAAAGAAAAGCGTCAGTCTGAAATTTCAGTACCAAATCATTTTGTTGCTTTTGAATCTGCCCTCCCCAATATTGGCGAGAGATGCCTTGAAGAAGCTGATAAGTTTGCCGAAACCTACAGCCAAGCAATAGCAAGTGATGCTGATTTTATTATAATTGATACACCCGGAACCAATTCAAACCTGTCTCTCATTGCTCATTCTTATGCTGATACAATCATCACCCCGATGAATGATAGTTTTCTTGATCTTGATATTATAGCGAGAGTTGACCCTGAAAAAATGGATGTGGCAAAGCTATCCCATTATAGCCAGGTAATATGGCAGCAAAAAATGCAAAAGGCAAAAAACTCTAAAGGCGAACTAAATTGGATTATTGTTAGAAACAGACTTGGAACAACCGATGCAATTAACAAGCGAAATGTAGGCATGGTGCTTGAGCGGCTTGCCAAAAGAATAGGCTTCAGAGTTGCGCAAGGTTTTAGCGAAAGAGTGATATTTAGAGAGCTATTCTTACATGGCTTAACATTGCTTGATTTGCATATAAATAAACTTAACATCAACGTAACTCTTTCTCATTTAGCAGCAAGACATGAGCTTCGTGAGTTCTTAAAAAGTCTTAACATCAAAGCAATTGAGCAAAAGCTAGAAAAAGAAACTGAGGCAAAAAGTTTATCTAAAGTAGAGGAAAATGCTTAAAACCCATAGCAACTATTTTAAACGCTAGTAGTTATTTTTTAATAAAACTAAATTCCCAAAGCGCAAAATCGGCACTCCAGACTGCTTGTTAAGCGAATTAGTTGCAAGCTCTACCACTTTTGAGAATAACGATTTTTAAACTATAATCACCATAACTTAAGATATCAATTTTAAGTTAAAGCACTACAAAACTTAAGCCAAGACGAAAACCAGCTCTGAGACTTAGTTTTTCATTTTAATTTAACCAATTTTAGGCTATTCTTACCCAAATTCAAGTTTTAAGAGGAGAATCATCAAATGAGATTAACATATCTATTACTTACTACAGCCATTAGCCTTAGCTTATCTTCATGTGCACCAGCACTACTAGTGGGAGGAGGAGCAATAGTTGGAGGCACAGCCCTACAAGAGAGAACTCTTGGCACACAAATAAATGACAAAACAACTTGGGGCAAAATTAAAAGTGCACTTGCCGCTAAAGACAAAGGATATAGCGACATTAACATAGAAGTCAATGAAGGCAGAGTTTTGCTAGTAGGAAATGTCAAAACCCCAGAAGATAGGCTCGAAGTATTGAAAATTGTTTGGAAACAGCAAGGGGTTTCCGAGGTTATCAATGAGCTACAATTTGGCGATAACGAACAAACCATTAAAGGTTTAGCTACTGATGGCTGGATTACAACTCAGGTTAAAAGCAAACTGCTTTTCTCACAAAATATAAAATCAATGAACTATAATATTGAAACTATTAATAAAGTGGTTTATCTAATCGGTATTGCTCAAAATCAAAAAGAGCTAGATGAAGCAACTGACGTGGCTAGCAGAATCAAATATGTAGAAAAAGTTGTAAGCTATGTGAGACTCAAGGATTCAAAAATTAGAAAAACAAAGCATGATTTATGATTCAAAAAGAAACTACTTTAAATAGCATTGAGCAAAAGCTTAATGCCTCAGGAAACCTTACGAAAGCTCTGCTTTCATCCACTTTGCCAACTGGTAATTCCAGACTAGTGGAGGCTATGAGGTATAGTACTATTTCAAGTAGCAAATATATAAGATCTTTTTATCTAACCGAGATTGTTAAATCGCTAGAAATCAAAGAAAGTGAGCTACTAACTCTTTCATCTCTAGCGATTGAAATAATACATACTTATTCTTTGATTCACGACGACCTGCCGGCAATGGATAATGATGATATGCGGCGCGGGAAACCCACCTGTCACAAAGAGTTTGACGAAGCCACTGCAATACTCGCTGGAGATTCCTTGCTTACTTTTGCATTTGAAATTCTCTCAAGTTGCAAAGATCATCTTGACTCAGTAAAGCAAATTAAAATTGTTAACATTATTGCCAAAGCAATAGGATTCGAGGGAATGGCTGGTGGGCAAATGCTTGATATTATGTTTGAAAAGCAAAAAGTTTCTAATAGTCAAATTTACTTAATGCAGGGTATGAAAACTGCTCAACTCTTTAGCGCATGCGGACAAATAGCAGCAGTTATTGCGGATGTAAACGAAGAGAGGTACAATAATATAATAAAATTCTCTTATGCTTTTGGCCTTTGTTTCCAAATTATTGATGATATTCTCGATGAGGTTGGTGATGAAATAAAAATTGGAAAAAAAATCAACAAAGACATAGAAATTGGTAAAGCCAGGCTAGTTGAGGCATTTGGCATTGAGGGAGCTAAACAACAAGCCTCAAATTTAATTCAATGGGGCTTAAAATTTGTAGAATCAGAGCCTAATTTTTGCTTTTATAAAAATATTTCTAATTATATAATTAACAGAGATCATTAACTATAAATTTACCTATAAGATTTAATCTTGCAAGATTAATCCGTAAATTATTAGATTCATTTGGAGTTTAGCTAGCAATGTCTGTTATTAAAGCAATAATCGCCTTTATACTTTTAATTTTTGGAATCAAACCGAAAATTATTGACACCGATAGCAACACTAAATTTCACAATGAAGAAGGCATAGAAACGGGATCCTTAGGAGGAGAAAGCTCTAAAACCGAAGAGGAGCAAGAAGCACAATATGGAATTTGGGCCTTTTTAAAAAAAATTATCGATCTTGTTGAGCAAAAATTTTCACAAACAGATAAAGATGAAGTGAAAAATATCGGCCGGGTTATGAATAATCTGGGCACCAAGTTTCTTGGCGAGATTAAAGTTGGAAAATCTTCAAGATCAATGACTGCTGGTCAGTCTATTCAAACCTCAAAAGGCAAGCAGCAATCTATTTGATTTTTGTCAGCTTCTGGATTATAACATAATTGTCAGTTACCAGATAATTGCATAAGGGGTTTTACACAATGGTCAAGCATCTAGTTTTAGTATTAGATAATAAGCTCTGCTACTTCGCTAAAGATACCTACTATAATGAGAACTGCCAATATGATGCAGTACCTTATAAAAATGGAAAATTCTTTGTAATAGATCTGAATAATGACGGGTTAAAGCTGGACACAGCCAAATCTGCAATTATAAGAAGTTATTTCCCTGATTCAACTTATAAGCTCAATGCTTGGGTCGATAAAAACGAAGGAATCTTAGTTGTAGATGGAAAAGTACTTTCAGAAGTACGACCATTAATGGATAACTCTGAAAGACTTAATTTGAGAGATGGAAACTCTCCTGCCTTTTTTCTTAGCGGACTTGATTATAATAAAGACAATATAATTGATGCTGATGACATTGGCTTCAAAGCCCTTTCGCTTTGGGTGGATGATAACCAGGACATGATTTGTGACCCAGAAGAAGTAGCCCCACTTTCCTCTTTTGGCATTATATCTATTTATTATAATCAAAGGAATCATTGTTATCAATCTGGAGCGAATGAATGCTCTGCAGGAGACATTAAATACGAAGAAAAAGTAACCTGTCACACTAATGATGGAGATCTAGATTTATATGGAGTTACTTTACTTGAATATGTCTAGTACTGATATATTAAGCCGTTACTAACAATAGGAAATGACCTTTTTATTTAAATCTCACTCTCAATTAATTCCATCAACTACCCTCGCAATAGGCAATTTTGATGGACTGCATCTCGGCCATCAAAAGCTATTTGAGAAACTCGCAGAAACCGGCTCTAGCCCTGCAGTTCTCACCTTTTGGCCCAATCCTAAGCAATATTTTAATAAAAAATTTATTCCCATGCACAGCCTTGAAGAAAAAATATTTAATTTAAAAAAGTATGGGATTGACCAAATATTCGTACTTAATTTTGATCAAAATATCTCTGAAATGAATGCAGATGATTTCATTAATAACATAATATTAGACGAACTTTTGCCAGATAAAATTATTATCGGCGAGGATTTTAAGTTTGGTAAAAACGCAAATTATAATGCACAATATCTACAAAAATATTTAGCAAACAAGATTATGGTAGAGATTCTACCGCTTGAAAATAAACCCTTTTACTCTTCTTCCAGAGTAAGATTAGAACTTAAAGATGGTAATTTCTCAATTCTTAATCAGCTCCTGGGAAGAAAATATAGCTTTTCTGGAATAGGAGTAAAAAATAGAAATCTCATACAAATAAAAAGAAATTTAAAACTAGAAATAAAAGATATAACATTTACTGCGGTTATTAATTACGATAATAATTCATGCATAGCGACTGCTGAAGTTAAAGATGGCATTTGCTTTTTAAATAATTCAACAACCAGCTTGATAGGAAAAAAACTGATCATTACACCTGATTGAGAAACAAAAAAATCTAATGCAGCATAAAATTATTGATAGTATGATTAGTTTGCTGTACAAATATTAACTGTTCGTAACCTTACTTGTGGGCTCTTATCTATGGAATTTTCGGAAGCTAAACTATTAAAACTTGCAAAACTTGCTAGGATAAAAATTGAAAAAAGTGATGTTGCCAAATATGAAAAAGATATTCATGAAATTATAAATATAATATCTGAGCTTCAAACTGTAGACACTTACAACATTAAGCCCTTAGTTAACGTGAATCAAGGTACGACTCCACTCAGAAATGACAAAGTAAACGAGCCAAACAATTTAGATCAAATACTAATCAATGCACCCGATAGTAGATATAACTGCTTCGTAGTACCCAAAGTCATAGAGTAAGATAAAATGAATGAACTGTTAAAATTGTCAGTAATGGAGGCTCTTGCCTCACTAAAAAAAAGAGACTTTACCTGTCATGAATTAGTAAAAGCGCATGTTGAACATATTAACAGCCTAAAAGAGATGAATGCATATGTACTTGATAGTCACATGCTGGCATTCGAAAAAGCAAAAGATGCTGATGATAGTTATAAAAAAGGTGAGAACAGACTACTAGAAGGTATTCCTGTTGCTGTGAAAGACATTTTTTGCACCAAAGGCACAAGAACTACCGCATGCAGCAATATACTCGCTAACTTCATCCCTCAATATGAATCTACTGTTACTCAAAAGCTTTTTTCACATGGAGCAATCATGCTAGGTAAAACTAACATGGATGAATTTGCGATGGGTTCTGCAAATATTACAAGCTGTTTCGGACCAGTAAAAGGCCCCTTAAAAAACAAAGAAGGTGAGTTTCTTGTCCCTGGTGGCTCTTCAGGTGGATCAGCGGCGGCTGTAGCTTCATATCAAGCGATGGCTGCTCTTGGAACTGATACCGGAGGATCAATCAGGCAACCAGCTTCATTTGTTGGATGCGTTGGAGTAAAACCAACTTATGGCCGATGCTCAAGATATGGCATCGTATCATTTTCAAGTTCATTGGATCAAGCAGGAGTATTTGCTAGAACAGTAGAAGATTCCGCATTAATGCTCCAATCTATAATGGGTTATGACGATAAAGACTCAACATCAGCTAATCTACCAGTGGCGGATTATTTAGCTGACTTGAATGATCTGGATATAACCAAACTGAGGGTGGGAGTTCCGAAGGAATATAATCGGGCTGATCTGAATCCAGAAATTAGGCAACAGTGGAATGATACAATTACTATCTTCAAGGAAGCTGGCGCTAAGATAGTTGATATATCCTTGCCAAATACCAATAGTGGACTGGCTGCATATTATATTATTGCTCCAGCAGAAGCTTCATCGAACCTATCTCGCTATGATGGGGTAAGATTTGGCCTTAGAATCGACCCGAATGGTAACTTGGATGATCTCTATGAAGCAACTCGCTCAAGTGGTTTTGGAGAAGAAGTTATACGCAGAATATTAATCGGCACTTTTGTGCTCTCATCTGAAAATTATGATGAAATTTATCTCCACGCACAAAAGGTCAGAAGATTAATTAAATATGATTTTGATCAAGCTTTTGATAATGTTGACATCATACTAGTGCCTTCAACAACCTGTGAAGCTTTTCCTCTCTCTAAAAAGCTCAGCGCTGTTGAAATGTATATGAATGATTTATTTACTATTCCTGCAAGTTTGGCTGGCCTTCCTACTATGTCGGTTCCAGTCGGATTATCAAGTAATGAATTGCCACTTGGAATGCAGATAATTGCCGCTCCATTTAATGAAAGTACGATGTTTAAGGCAGCGCGTTTCCTGGAAAAGAATGTAAATTTTAAAAATGTATTTAAGGGACTATAATGAGTTATATATCTAGCACATTATCTGATTGGGAAATCGTCATTGGCTTAGAAGTGCATGCTCAGGTTGTTTCTAAATCTAAGCTATTTTCAGGAGCAGCAACTACTTTCGGTGCAGAACCTAACAGCCAAGTGTCATTTATAGACGCAGGTTTTCCAGGTATGCTTCCTGTTCTAAATGAATTTTGTGTTGAGCAAGCTGTAAAAACTGGCCTCGGCATTGCAGGTGATATAAGCCTAGTTTCACAATTTGATAGAAAAAACTATTTTTATGCCGACTTACCGCAAGGCTATCAAATTACCCAGTTTTACTTTCCAATCGTAAAAAATGGTTCAATAACTATTGATCTACCCGATGGTACAGGCAAAACAATCAGAGTAAACCGAATTCATCTTGAACAAGATGCTGGCAAAAGTATTCACGATCAAAGCCCTGATAAGTCATTCATTGATTTAAATAGAGCGGGCGTAGCCTTGATGGAAATTGTTTCAGAACCTGATATTCGCTCCAGTGAAGAAGCGAGCATGTATATTAAAAAGCTCAGGTCTATTCTTAGATACCTCGGTACTTGTGATGGGGATATGGAGAAAGGCTCGCTTAGATGTGATGCCAATGTTTCAGTGAGAAGGCCAGGTGATAAGCTAGGCACCAGGTGCGAAATTAAGAACTTAAACTCGATAAAAAACATTACCAAAGCCATTGATTATGAAGCAAGTAGGCAAATTGAAGTGATTGAAGCTGGCGGAGAAATAAAACAAGAGACACGGCTCTTTGATACTCAAACAGGCGAAACAAGAATGATGAGATCAAAGGAAGATGCTTTTGATTATAGATATTTTCCAGACCCAGACCTATTACCAGTGGTAATTAAAGATGACTATATTATCAAAATTGGTTTAAATATGCCCGAATTGCCTGATCAAAAATCAAAGAGGTTTATTGATCAGCTCGGCCTCACCCCTTATGACGCAAGCGTTTTAACCGCTGATAAATTGACTGCTGATTATTTTGAACAGGTCATTAATGAAGTTGACCCTAAGCTTGCAGCTAATTGGGTTACTGCTGAATTATTCGGCAGATTAAACAAAACAGGTATTAGTCTTGACGAATGCAAGGTTACTCCAAGCAAGCTCTCAGGATTACTAAAACTCATTGCAGATGAAACAATTTCAGGCAAAATTGCCAAACAGGTTTTTGATGAGATGTTTGAAACTGGCGAAGATGCGGAAGTAATTGTTAAAGCAAAAGGATTAGTTCAAGTTACTGACACCAAGTTAATTGAGCAGATAATTCAAGAGGTTATTAGCGAAAATTCAAGTAAAGTTGAGGAGTATTTATCTGGAAAAGATAAATTATTCGGCTTTTTTGTTGGTGAAACTCTAAAGCGATCTCAAGGAAAAGCTAACCCTAAGATTGTAAATGAGTTGCTTGCTCAATTTTTAAAGAAGTAGTAATGGAAAATTATTGACCAGAGTTAATTCTAAGCCTATAAGACATGTACACAACTTATTAAAACTTTTATATGATTTTTCAAGCAATAGTTAGTTATTCAGTTAATGGCATAGAATTTGAACTACCATATAAAAGCTCAACACTAGACGATATTATCGGCTTTTATCAGTCTGAGTTGACTGCATTAGAGGGCCAAAGAAGCCTTTTGAATAATTTACCAAATTTAGACTTAAATAGCCAAGCCGGCAAAGCTAAGGTATTAGAATATCTTGAGTATAAATTAGGTATGACTGTTTCAGTTAGAGATACAGAAATAAATTTTCACCTTGTTAAAGGCGTTAACACTAAACAAACTCTAAGATCTATAGAACCTAACTTAGTCGAAAATACTGCTGGCTTTTACAGCGTGTCAAGTGGCCTAACTTTATCTAATACTATTTTCAGAGTTCCACTAGTGGATTTGCAATGCTCTTCTGGTAACTTGCATATTGAGAATGTTGATTTTGGAGATGCCAAAGTTATAATCAATGGCAGAGAATTAACAAAAGAAGAAGTTAATCATATTAGCAGCCTTAATGTAAGGGATGCACATTGCCCGATTGGCGATATGGAAATAACAATTGAAGTTAGAGATCAATTTATTCCACAACTTGAGGAATTAAAAGATTTTATATATGGAGCGGACGGTGCAGATTTGAGTCAAGAAGTACTTAATTTGAGGCAAGAAGTACTTAAAGAGCTCGCCTCTGTAAGTGAAAGAGTGACAAAGCTCGCAGATACCCTTACCAAGCTTAATTTAATAAGGCTGCAATGTAGCGAAGATCAGTTTAAAACAATTGACACTACTTGCGCTGGGATAGAAGATTTTGACTTTATGAGTGTTTAAAGTTTATGGCCGACATTGTGCTAGCTTCATGAGCTAGCTTTCTTGGACTTAAACTAAAGATACTATCCAACTAGTTTCGCATCTATACAACCAGCGCGCAAAACTAGCTCTAAAATCCAGCAACTCTCAGCACTTGAGAAGCAGACCTTCTCAGCATAAGGTCTGCAGCGAATTTAAGGCTAGTGCCTGGCATCCTAGTTATTTGCAATCTCTTTACAAATGTTGATCTTTGAGGCCCAGCTCCCTCTGCTGGTGATTGATCAGAAGTTGAAAAGACAGCTGCCGCACTTGCACCATTTGATACCTTCTGTCTTGATGCCACTAATCTTTTGAGATGAGCTTCATATTTTATAATTTGCACAGGATGTGGCTTCAAGAATTTAGAATGAATTGCCGCCTTTTCTCTTTCCCTACTCCTTTCTAGGGCCAGCATAATCATTGGAGCAAAACTGTTGCGATGCTTCGTTGAGAAATTATTAGCCGTAACAATAGTTTGTATATTGCTGCGTAATTGTGCGCTTTTTAAATTAGATACTTTAAGTAAATATTCAACTATACCTAAATGAGAATCAGCTCGAGAATGCGTTGCAGCAAGCATTAAGGGAGTTTGCCGCGAATGATTTCTTATATCTGGTTTCGCATTGCATTTTTCGACTGCATATTGCGCAACCGCTGGCTGATTATGAATAGAGGCCAAACGTAATAATCTATTGCCAAGCAAAAGTTTAAAGCCCTTTTTTAATTTTCCATGCTCTACTGGAGGCAAACTTTTATAGAGACTATGATCCTCTAGTAGGTAGCCTCTTAGTGATTGACTCATAACTTTATCAACTTCATTTATAATAGCTAAAGTAGCTTTTGGGAATCCAGGATTTTTTAAAAATAATTCTTTTATTTTATGATCAAAATAATCAATCGTGATTTTCTTGACATACTCTCTTGTATATAACTTTTGAAGATCTTCAAGCGTAGAACCCAAAATAATCTCTCCTGATTTAGTGCAGTAAAGTTCTATTCCTTCTCGAGATTTATAAAAAGTTCTGTCTTGTTTACAAACAACTGGCACTCTCACCCTTCGCTCACCAAGCTCACCAAACTTTACATAAGTAAGTAACTTTCCTCCCTCCACTGAACCTTTACCCAAATAAGGGTACTCTTTCTGAGAGGCAACTAATAATAATTCCTGGTAAAAGAGACCTTTCTCAAGAGGAGATATCTCAACAAGCTTCCTTAATATTGAAAAATCTTCAAAAGACAATCCCTTAGCAACATCACTTATAAATTTATTCTCTCTCAAATCACACTCGTCATGATCTAAAGAACCAGAATAAACTAGATTATTGCCCTCAAGCGACATTCTCATCAAAACAGGTATGATCAAATTACACATTGATCCTTCATCCGAACTACCTGCCCCTGCCCCTGCTCTTGCAAATAAGGATGGTGATACAAATTTTGTATCGCTATCTGCTTTATCTGCTTTCATCTAATACCGCCTTTTCTCATCCTTAGTACAGATAAAAAAGTAAAAGAAAATGGTTAACAACAGCTTAACCAGAGAGATGATTTTTAAATGTTTTTGCAGTTACTTCAGAGCGATAGATATAAATTTGCTCTCGCTAAGACCAGCGGTTATAAGACTTAATGATTTCGGGAAATAATTAGCTGTTAGACTGATAAAAACTATAGCAACAACTAAAGAGGCTTTTATCAAATTAGATTCTTTTATTTTCATGAAATATCCAAATTTCTTTCGGGCTTTGTATATTAACATATTGCAATATAAATGTCAAGAAACTGGTTGTATGACCCCTAGCTTCTTCTTACCAGCAATTGCTAAAATCGATGTTTTATTAGTATAGCAGGATACTTAATTGCCAGATAAAATTATCTTTATATATTTTTTCTTCCCGGCTGCAAGTATCAGTGCATTATCCACGAAATCTGCATGAGTCACCATTTTATTTTCATCATCAATCACTAAATTATTGAGTTTTGCACCCTTGCCTTTAATTAATCTCTTTGCCTCACCACCCGATTCAGATAGGCCTGCAATATGAAAGAGTTTAAAAGCAGACATCCCATCACCTAGATCTTCAGCTGAGAGAAAGAACTCAGGAATCATTCCGCCCACTTCCCCTTTTTCAAACAGACTAATGGCGGTCTCCTCGGCTTCCTGAGCAAGCTTATCTCCATGGCAAATTTTAGTAGCTTCAAAGGCCAATATTTTCTTTAAATTATTTATATTATCTTTATGCTCCGCATCGAGCTTTCTAATTTCATCAAGCGAAAGATCTGTGAATAGCTTCATAAACTTAACTACATCATCATCTTCTGTATTACGCCAAAACTGATAATAATCATAGGCAGATAGCCTCTCAGCTGAAAGCCAAACAGCACCAGAGGCAGTTTTACCCATTTTTGCGCCAGAAGAAGTGGTAATGAGCGGCGTTGTTAACCCAAAAAGCTCCTCGCTACCTAGCCTTCTTGATAGCTCAACTCCATTAATTATATTCCCCCATTGATCAGAGCCGCCAATTTGCAGGCGACACTTGTAACGCTTATTCAGCTCAACAAAATCATAGGCCTGGAAAATCATATAATTAAATTCAAGAAAAGTCAGGCTTTGTTCGCGCTCTAACCTCAGTTTTACACTATCAAAACTAAGCATCCTATTAATACTAAAATGCTTGCCATATTCTCTCAAAAAATCTATAAAATTAAGTTTACTAAGCCAGTCATCATTATCAACTAGCATTGCATCACTATCGGCTTCACCGAATTTAATAAATTTCTCAAGAACCGACTGAATACCACGTTTATTATGGGCAATATCATCCTCAGTAAGCAATTTTCTCGCCTCATCTTTGCCCGTCGGATCACCTATCTTTGTTGTCCCACCACCCACTATAGCAATCGGCTGGTGGCCATGTTTTTGCAGCAGCCGCAAGACCATTATTTGCATCAAGCTACCTACATGCAAAGAATCTGCTGTACAATCAAAGCCAATATAAGCAACAACTTGCTTTTGATTTGTCAAGCTAGCTAAAGATTCTAGATCAGTGCATTGATGATAAAAACCCCTATCTTGAAACTCTTGAATAAACCCCATGTAACAACCCTTCTGCAATATTTACAGCTAATTATAGTAATAAAGTTCAATTTTGCTATATTTATTCAAATAGAAACATTTTTTATGTTCACAAAAATAGCTTTTCCACTATGCACTTACCTTAATTTCACTTTATCACGTAAAATGACTTGACAGACAAGGCTAGCTCAATTAAAACTTTCCCTAGTGAAGTATAATCGCGAAATGTTAGACGGGTCTGTAGCTCAGGTGGTTAGAGCGCACGCCTGATAAGCGTGAGGTCGATGGTTCAACTCCATCCAGGCCCACCATCGTTTAACAGACAAGATATCTTCATGGCTTTTTAATGAACTCACGCAAAATTAATGCTTACCAGTTCTAGTAAAATTTTTAAAAAATCAAACATAGCTCACCTATGGACTTTTTTATTCGGTTGTTGCAGTGGCACCCTCTTGATGCTAACTGGCAATAGCTTAAATTTCTGGCTTGCTAAATTAAATATAGATCTTAAAACCATCGGCCTTTTTTCTTTAATCGGTCTTCCATATGTATTGAAGTATTTTATAGCCCCATTCATTGAGCGCTATTGCCCTTTCGGCATTAACAGAAGAAAATCATGGCTTGTCATTTTTGCAATATTAATACTTGTATTAGGTACGGCTCTTGGAAACTCTCAGCCACAAAATAATTTTTATATAACTGCAATATTTGGTTTTTTACTTGCTTTATTTGCAGTCTCTACAGATATAATCCTTGATTCTTATCGAGTAGATTTAGCGGATTTTTACCAGAGCCACGGCAATTCATCAAGCAGCTTTGTCTCTGGTTACAAGATAGGAATGTTACTTTCAAGCTCCGGAGCTATTTTTTTATCTACAATCATTAGCTGGAATATAATCTATATAATATTTTCCTCATTTATAACGATAATGATATTGGTCTTTGTCAGATTTCTCCCCAATATAAACAATCATCATCAAGATGGGTCTATAAAAACATCTTTGCTAGCAATTTTTCTCAAGCCCCTGGTGCAATTTAAATCCAAAGGCGAGCTGCTTATTGTCATAATATTTGTCTTAATTTATAAAATCTCAGACCAATATATATTATCAATGATCAACCCATTTTTACTACATCTCAATTACAATGAATATGAGATTTCCTTTGTAGCAAAGACCTTTGGTACATTTGGCTCAATTATAGGCAGTATTATTGGCGGGATATTGATAGGCAAATTTGGCATTAAAAACTGTCTCTTCTATTTTGCAATATTGCATAGCATTAGCAATCTATTATTTATTGTTCAAGAGAATATTGGGCATAATTTACCAATATTATACATGCTGACCGCATTTGGTACCGTTAGCTCTGGAATGACTATGAGCGTTTATATTTCTTACATTATGAGCCAATGCTCTGGTAAGTACAGCGGAACTAGATATGCTTTTTATAGCTCTTTAATAGGATGCTCAAGAGTTTTACTCCCTTCACCATCGGGATATATAGTAGAAATTTTTGGATGGAAATTATTCTTTATTTTGATGATTATCATTAGCATACCGGGAATCATACTAACAAAATTTATTCCTCAGCGAAAAATCGCTTAAAGCAAATTAGCTCAAACTTAAGTAATAGACTCTACAAAGCAAACCAAAGAAAGATAAACACAAGAAATATAAATAATTACTTTTAGTTACTCCGCTGACTAAAGCGATCAAACCACCCCATAAATCAACAAAAGAAAGTATAGACAAAGAAAATAAATACTTATTATAGTGAGCTTTAAATTTTACGAATCGACTATAATTATTGAACGACTTAATGAATTTGGCAATTAAAAATCCAAGCAGATAATTTACATTAATCGCCAAAAAACTTGCACAAAAATAGACTAGGTAAACAATATTAGTTCTAATTCCAACTATGCCCATTACGTCAAAAACATATTGCTTGGAAAAGATAAAGACCAAAGAGCTCGTAAAACTATCTTCAAATAAAAGCTTATATTGATTTATCTCTTCCATATTTTAAGCCTATTAAGAATATTTTTATCTAGAATATTAAGATGCGCTATTAATAGTAAATATATTGCACCACTAAGCGAAATAATAATTAACATCGCCAATAGCTTATCTAGTCTTTGGCTAGATAAAATCATCGACTCAAGCATTGTAGCAGCTATTTTAATCGAAAATAACATCATAATCGCACAAATAATAATTTTAGAAATCTTATTGAATAATAGCTTATAATTAGGTTTTAAATTGCCATCATTTCTCAAAGACAATTTTAGAAGCATAACATTTATCCAAGCAGAAAGACTTGTAGCCAAAGGAATTCCCGCATAAGAAATATATCTAATTAAACTTAAACTAAAGACTATATTTAGAATTAAACATATAATAGAAATTTTTAAAGGTGTCTTTGTATCAAGCTTCGAATAATAA
>Ga0214919_10006852_pt1 | contig 15523 bp, 18 predicted proteins | sample LL1503_MetaG_FD_177994 | JGI IMG/M metagenome (GOLD analysis project Ga0214919, IMG submission 177994) | Freshwater microbial communities from Lake Lanier, Atlanta, Georgia, United States - LL-1503 | ecosystem: Environmental > Aquatic > Freshwater > Lake | place: USA: Georgia | collected... | reverse complement strand
AATCAAATTTTTCTAAGAAATTTTTGTGATTCTAAATTTTTTGAAAGGTAAGCGTACCCAGACGTACGTGCGTTTTCAAAAAATTTAGAATTGCAAAAATTTCGACGAAAAAGTTGATTTGCGACAGCGCCATGATTTGTTTTTCTAGTATGACCTGAAATTTTAAAACTCACTTCTGGTCTTAAAGGCAATTGAAATAGTTCCTTCATCTAAATAATCCAACTCACTTCCAACTGGAATTCCGTGAGCCAAACGCGTGGTTTTTACAGAAAATTCTTTCAAATTTTCTGCCAAAAAATGCGCCGTTGTTTGACCGTCAATCGTTGCGCTTGTTGCGATAATTACTTCTTTTGTATTTCCTTCTTTCAAACGTAAATACAAATTTTCCAAATTCAAATCTTCAATAGTTTTTCCTGAAATCGCTGAAAGATTTCCGCCTAAAACATGATATTTTCCATGATAATTTTCGGCGCGCTCAATCGCCCATAAATCCGCAACTTCTTCGATCACACAAATTACACTATTGTCGCGCCCAATATTGTCGCAGATGGAGCAGATTTTTCCTTCATCTAAATTTCCGCAAATTTCACAATTATGAATTTTGTCATTTAGCGCTTGCAGATTTTCAATTAAAGACAGCAAAGTTTTTTCTTTATTATTAGCTAAATGAAGCACAATTCTTTTAGCGATGCGTGGTCCCATTCCGGGTAGTTTAGCGATTATTTTGCTTAAATTTTCGATGAGATTTTTTTGCATTATTTTTAATGAATTTGCGACAAATAAAAAAGGCCAGCTCTTTTTAAGGAGCTGGCCTTAATTCTCAAACAATTCTATTAATTAGAAATTATAGGCAAGTCCAACCATATAAGTTTCAAGTCTGGTGTCTGAAATTGAGCCGCCTGGAGCGCTTAGATCAGCTTGTTGGTAAGTATATTCGATATTTAGATTCCATTCTTTACATAATTGAGCATTAAAACCCAAACCATATACTGGAGCATATTCGATATTATTATTTTTACCTTCAGCATTACTGATTTTATAATCAATTGCAGAATAACCAGCCATTAAATAGGCAGCCAAATATTCTTTAATATCGTAACCAAAATCTACTCTTGCGTTATAACGATGATTGATTTTTACATCATTTCCGCCAGCACCAGTGTCGGTTCCGACATAATCATAAGAAACACCCGGAGCAACATAGAAATTGTCACTCAAATGAGCGTTATATTTGTAGTTTAGTGCAAAACTTAATGTGTCATCTTGATAATGTATTTCATCAGAAGCAGAGCTTTTATGATCAGAAGCTGATCTCATAAGTCCGATACCAACTGAATTTCCTTCTGTTTTAGCAATTGCGTTTGAAGTGGTTAGAGATGCCGCCACGGAAACAATAAGTAATAATTTTTTCATAAAATTTTATTAGTTGTTAGGAGGGATGATAAAACTCTTTTAAGAAGAGAGCGAGACAGCTAATATGGTGTGATCAAATTTGTAACAGAAAATTTGAAAGCGATAAAGAGGTGGTTTTTTTTGAGAAATTTTAATCTTTAAGGCTCTGTCGCAAATCAAGTTTTTTTATTTCCTCAAACCGCAATCAGCTTCAACGATATATTTATAAGTTGTGAGTTGTTCTAGTCCAACTGGTCCGCGGGCGTGCAATTTTCCTGTGGCAATTCCAACTTCAGCGCCAAGTCCGAATTCACCGCCATCAGCAAATTGGGTTGAGGTATTATGCATAACGATTGCAGAATTTACTTTTTTTAAAAAATGCTCCGCCGCTTTTGAATCTTCAGTAACAATGCTTTCAGTATGTGATGAGCCATAAATTCCGATATGTTTTATCGCATCATCAATATCGCGAACAATCTTAATCGAAATTATTTTATCTAAATATTCAGTGTAAAAATCTTTCTCTTTTGCAAGTTTGATTCTGCTGTCAATCTCAACAGCTTGTTCATCGCCACGCATTTCGCAGCCAACTTCTACTAAATCATCGGCAATTAAAGGCAGGATTTTTTTGGCGATTTTTTTGTCGATTAAAAGCGATTCAGTTGCACCACAGATTCCCAACCTTCTCATTTTAGCGTTGAGCAAAATTTTTCTAGCCTTGTCAAAATCAGCTTTTTCATTGATATAAGTGTGACAATTACCGTCGAGATGACGAAAAACCGAAATTTTGGTATTTTCCATCACCGCTTTAATGAGAGATTTGCCGCCACGCGGAATTACAACATCAATGTGACTTTCCATACGCAGTAATTCAGAAACATATTCGCGCTCGATATTTGGCACCAAGATTACGGCATCTTTGTCAATTTCGAATTTTTCTAAAGCTTCGCGATAAATATCAGCAAGAATTTTTGAAGAATTAATCGAATCAGAACCACAACGCAAAATCACGGCATTTCCTGATTTTAAAGCCAAGGCCGCAATGTCTGAAGTTACGTTTGGTCGTGATTCATAAATTGCCAATAAAACCCCGATTGGCGTGCTTATCCGACGAATGCGCAAACCATTTTCGCGCGACGCATCATAAAGAATTCTGCCAACAGGATCCGAAAGCTTGATAATATCTTTAACTGAATTTGCCAAACCCATAATTCTTTTTTCATCTAAAACCAAACGATCAATTTTTGCAGCATCGAGCTTATTTTCTTTGGCAATTTTAACGTCTTTTTGATTGGCTTTGATAATTTTTTGCGTGTGTTTTTTAAGCAGCTTTACCACTTCCAACAACACTTGATCTTTAGTTGCAGAATCAAGCGCAGAAATCTCTGAACTCGCTTTTTTAGCGTCGTTACAGATTTTCAAAACTTTTGCTTTTACTTCATTCATATGAGATTGGTTAAAAGTGGAAATAAAATTAACCCAAGAAATATTGTTACTGCTACAATCAATGCAGTTAAAATAAGGCTGGAATCGAAATCAATAGCTTTAGCAATTTCTTTAGCACTTTTTATTTCTGCGGCCGAAATTTCAGAATCGCTTTCCAAATCATTTAGGAAAAGCGGGTAAATCACTTTCCAAGCAAAAAGTAAAAGACTTATGAAATTAATGCCAAAGATAATTCCGGGAACGATTAATTCTTTTTGGAAAAGAATTTTAATGAGATAAAATTTTTCTACAGCGCCAATTCCCGGAGCCAATCCAATCAAGTTGAAAATGGCAAAAATAAATAAAACTGAAGTGATTTTTAAATTGTAAAAAAGCCCGCCCAGCCATTTATGTTCTGATTTGGAGAGATATAAAATAAAGTTGGAAGTGGTTAAAAAAATCAGGGTAATTGATAATAAAAATGAGAATAAAGCCAAACAAACTGCTGATTTGTCGTAAATTGCAAAAATAAAAATTGAGAATAAAGCGAAGAGAAATTGCTGAAAGAAAAGATAGAAAAATGACGACTTCAAACCTTTGCTAAAGAGTAAAAATATTGAAGTGACAAGAATATTAACGAGAAAAATCCATTCAATAATCTGCAGAAAATTTTCACCCATTAAAGCGAATGATTTAAAGCCAAAAGTGAATGCCAGAATTTTAGTAAAAATGTAAAGTGTACTAAGGCCGTAAGCTAAAAAGAAAAGGATATAAATGATAATTGGATCAAGATTGATTAGGTTGCGGTAAAGCAAATAAGACGGAATAAAAATCGCCATAAAAAGGCCGCCTAAATATAAAGTTAAAATTATCGAATATTGAATGTTGTTTAAACTATCTGAAATTATTCCTTCAGCAACGAAATCGATTTGACCAGTGAATTTGTAGGTGGCAACGATTGCTAGAAATAGAAAGATTGATTCAAGATAAAGCAGGAAAGTAAAAAAATGGGTGAAGCTATTTTGTTTTTTATAAAGAAATTTGGTGGCAAAAAAATGACATAAAATTATCAGGCAATTATAGAAAAATAAAATGCTAAGCAGGTTTTTGCTGATGATTATGAGGTTTAGAAAAGCGATTATAGTGGCAAAAAAGCTTTTTATATTAGTGGCATTTTTGGCGTCAGAAATTTGAAAAAAACGCTGGGAATAAAAAACAAAAATAATCCAAAAAAAAGTTAGTAAAAATAAACATCCCAAAGCAAGAGCATCGACATCAAAACCTAAAGCTACGCCACGTGTGGCTTCTGCTATTACTAAATAAGAATTATCGCGATTTAAATTTCCGTAAAGTCCGATTAAATTTGCTAGAAATAATGTTGGTAAAAGTTTTGAAGAAATATCTACAAGTTTTGGTGATTCAGCGCACAGCTTTATAATAAGACAGTTTAGGAAAGGGATTATTGCAATTAATAAAAGTAAGAATTGCGTTTGGGTCATAATTTTAAATTGTGTTCGAAAGTAAATAGGAAGCGAATCTTAGAGAAAGATTATTAGTAAGTCCGGCGCTAAAGGCGGCAACGTAAATCGTGATGATTAAAAACCAAAATGAAATCAGGTAAAATTGATATTTTTTAATTCCCAAAAGTGGCATTTCTTCAATTTGATCATTATCATGCTTAACAAAAAATGAGGAAATTAATTTTACCGCCAAACTACTATAAACAAAGCTTGAAACTACAATTGCGACTAACAAAAATAATTCAAAACCAAAATTAAAACTGGCATAAGCGAGATACCAATTACCAAAAAATAACATTGTCAGCGGAAAAGCTGCGATGAAGAAAATTAGTAATTTGATTGGTAGAATTAAGAGAAAATGATTTTTGCGGATGATCCAAATTTTATTAATTGAAGAAGTGGCAAAATAACGTTTTAAAAAAGTAGCAAAAATAAAAATTAGAAGATTTACCAAGGTGAAATTAAGCAGATAAAAAAACAGCGCTTGCAGTGATTCAATGGTTTGAAGCGCAATACAAGCAAAAATAAATCCTAAATTATTTAGACAAAAATAAGCGGTGATAAGTTTAAGATGTTTTTGCTGGTAAAGCTTAATTGCGCTGTAAAAAATTAGCAGAATTGAAAGAAAAATCAGAATTGGCGCGAAGTTGAAATCAACAAAAAGAAGATGATTTCCAAAAAAGAAGTAGATGAATTTTAAAGTTAAAAAAATGCCGACAGTTGTTTTTATAAAAAGTGCGTCGATCGCCAGAAAATTAGCAATTAAATTAGTGCTTTTCAGTTTTTCAAAATAAAGCCAAAAAGGGAAAAATTTTATTATAAAAGCTATGGCTAAAAGTATGAAAATAGAGGCCAGAAACCATAAATGTGTTTGAGCAACTAAAGGTAAATTTCCGGCGATTCTATCGAAATTTATTTCGCCAAAAGTTAAGTAAATTGCAAAAAAACAAAAGAGAATCAGAAGCGAAGAAGTGGCGTTTAGACAGAAATAACGAAATGACAATTTTAAAAGCTTGCTATCGCGAGAAATTGAAACGGTGGCAAAAAAACTAAAGGCGTAAATTTCAAAAAATAAAAATAAATTAAGCAGATTATTGGTGGTAAAAATGCCAACTAAACTGAAGAGATGAAGCAGAAAAACAGAATAGAAAATACGAATGCTTTTATCATCCAAAACTCTTTCAATATCGGTGCGATAAAAAAATAAAATTACGATTTTTAAGAAAGTTAATAAAAGTAAAAAAATCATTCCAAGCAGATCTATCCTGAATTCCAGAGCGATTGAAAGTGGCGAAAGCTCGAAATCATTGCTGATTTTTTCGTAAATTAAAACATCGGGAAAAACTTTTAACGCCAGAAAAAAAGTCGCAACACAGGAAATAAAAGCGATCCAAAAAGAAAGGCTTTTTTTGACAAAGATCTGGCAAAAAAGTGAAGCAACTAAAGGTAAAAAAATAATGAGGTAGATGTTGCTAACTACGCCCATTTTCCTTAATTAGTTCAATAAATTGCTCGAAGAGATAAAAGCTATCATCCGGTCCTGGCGAGCTTTCGGGGTGGTATTGTACTGAAAATGCTGGCTTATCTTTTAATCTTAAACCTTCCACCGAATTGTCGAAAAGCGAGATGTGAGTAACTTCAGCATTGCTTGGAATTGAAGCAGCTTCAACACAAAATCCATGATTTTGGCTGGTGATTTCAACTTTTTTGCTATGCAAATCTTGCACCGGATGGTTAGCTCCGCGATGCCCCTGAATCATTTTGCGGGTTTTGGCACCAATTGTTAAAGCCAATAATTGATGACCTAAACAAATTCCAAAAAGCGGGATTTTATTTTCAAGAATTTTCTGAATAACAGGAATTGCATATTTGCCTGTTTCAGAAGGATCTCCCGGACCATTCGATAAAAACACGCCATCAGGATTTTTTGCCATTATTTCTTCAAAACTTGCTTTAGCACCAACAACTTCAACATCACAACCTACTTGAGTTAAACAGCGTAAAATATTTAATTTTGCACCATAATCAATTGCTACAACTTTAAATTTTTTCTCGTCAATTTTGTTATAATTATTTTTGGTTTGCACCCATTTACCTTCAGATTCCCAAGGATAATTGCGATTTTCACTAGCGCCGTGAGCTAGTTCAACTCCGTCTAAATCAGGAGTTTTTTTAATTTCTTCAATTGTTTTTTTAATTAAATTTTCATCAATTTTATCAGCAAAAATAATGCCGACAGTCTTAGCGCCATCTGATCTGATGAGTTTAGTAATTTTTCTGGTATCAATTCCAGAAATGCCAGTAATATTATGTGATTCAAGCCATGAGTTCAAATTTTCTTGCGAGCGATAATTTGACGGATTGGTAATCGCTTCACGAATTACAAGACCGCAGGCTCTTACTAAGTTAGCTTCTATATCTTTAGAATTAGTTCCGATATTTCCGATGTGAGGGAAAGTAAAATTAATGATTTGTCCCGAATAAGATGGATCAGTTAAAATTTCTTGATATCCGGTGATTGCAGTGTTGAAGCAGATTTCGCCTGTAGTGATACCTTTTTTTCCAATTCCATAACCATAAAAACAAGTGCCATCGGGGAAAATTAATGCAGCATTTTTTGGAGTTTGATAAAAAATATTTGCGTCTTTCATGTCTAAGGAAATAGATTAGTTTTTATAAAAATTTCGGCGCAAAATAAATGCCCGCATTTCAATCCGCAATCATCAATTTAAAATGATTAATTTAACAGATATATCAACTTGCCAGCCATTGGTAATCCTTAGTGGGGAATATGGAGTTGTTAAAGGCGATGACTCAATAATTGCTTCGCCAAATGCCAAGAGTGGCGTTATTGTGATTATTTCTGATCAGGAAAATAAAGTTACCGCTCTTGCTCATATTAAAGATGAAGAAAAGCTCAATGAAAATTTAGAAAAAATTATCGCCGACATGCTTGAAATGGGCGCTGATTCAAATCACTTAACCTGTAATATAATGGAAAATGACAAATCTTAAAAATATTATACATGAAATTGCGCATGTAGCACATGATATTACTCAAAACATCGCGCATGTTGTTCATGATATTGCAGATAGTGTTCGTCCGCTTAGTGATCAAATTGAAAATTTTTTTAAAGACAAGAAGGTAAAAGTTAGTCGCGAAACCAGACATGGTAACGATATTCATAATGTTGTCGCAAACGGTGCCGGTCAATTTTCTACTAATAATGACGCTGATTTTATGAGAAAATTACTGAATTGCGTGTTGTTTAACGATGGCGGAGAAGTGCGTTTGAATAATGCAATTAGCGGCATAAAAGAAAGTAAATTTATTCAAAGAGTTATAAATCCGCATGCTGAAATGCGACCAACAAGAGTAATTCAGTTAGCGCCAATGCCAATCAATGAAATGAGCGAGGAATAATGAAAAAAAAATCACAATTATTATTGGGTCAAAAAACTGACTATAATTTTAAAGAACCAACGCAGAAAATTTTGCAGAAAGTTTCAAATCCACATCTGGATGTTGATTATGCCATTCGTTTCGCTTGTCCTGAATTTACATCGATTTGTCCAATAACCTCACAACCTGATTTTGCTCATTTGGTAATTGATTATGTTCCGAGCAATTCGATTGTTGAAAGTAAGTCTTTGAAGCTTTATTTGTTTGCCTACAGAAATCATGGAGCATTTCATGAAGATTGCACGGTGCAAATCGCCAAAGATATTATCGCTTGTATAAAACCAAAATGGTTGAGAATCGGCGGTTATTGGTATCCGCGTGGTGGCATCCCAATTGATATTTTTTTCCAAAGTGGAAAATTGCCGAAAGATGTTTGGATAAAAGAGCAAACGGTTTCGGATTATAAAGGGCGTGGATAAATCGAGCTAGCAACACAAATTCTATAAAAAATCATGTTCCCAATCTACCTTCCAGAATTGAACCCAGTTGCAATCGCAATCGGCCCAATCGCAATTCGTTGGTATTCTCTCGCTTACATTGCCGGCATTTTATTTGCACTTTTCTGGCTTAAAAAATCCAACAAAGAAGATTCATTTTTAACTCCAAAAGCCTATGATGACTGGCTAATATGGGCCGTTTTATCTGTTCTTTTCGGTGGTCGTCTCGGTTATGTTTTTTTCTACAACCCAGATTTTTTCCTCTCGCACCCTTTTCAAATTTTTGCTTTTTGGCAAGGCGGAATGTCATTTCATGGTGGGCTTTTTGGTGTAATTTTCGGCATGTGGCTTTTTGCGAGGCATTATAAATTAGAATATTGGAAGCTTATGGATGTTCTTGCCGTTGCAGCTCCAGTCGGACTTTTTTTTGGACGTATTGCTAACTTTATAAATATGGAGCTTTTCGGTCGCGTTACCGGTTCTGATTACGGAATTATTTTTCCCAATGGCGGTGATTTGCCAAGACATCCGAGTCAACTTTACGAAGCAGCTTTAGAAGGAATTTTGCTTTTCATTATTTTATTCACTTTAAGTCGTTTTGAAAAGTTAAGAAAGCAGCCGAAATTTTTAAGCGGTATGTTTTTAATTTTTTACGGATCCTTCCGAGTTTTAATCGAAAATTTTCGCGAACCAGATGAGCAACTCGGATTTTTTCTTTCCAAAATCACTATGGGACAGCTTCTATCTTTACCGTTAATTTTTTTAGGAATTTATTTAGCTTTTTTTCATTTCAAAAAGAAAAACTTTTAAAATAATTTTAAGAAAAAACTTGCATGAGTTAGAGTTGTTTTCCCTCTAGACTGCGATTAAGAATCAACCTTGCCAAACCTTGATAATCAAGCTTTTGTGAGTAATTAAAAAATTGTTCGTTGGAATGTTTTAGCCTCGTTGGCTGTCAAGAAATATATTTGTTAAAACAAAAAATAAATACCTTTACCTAAGCAAAAATTACTCAATTATCAACTCAACTTTTCGACTAAAAAATATAAGAAATTTTTCATCGCTAATTTCTTTCCCAAGTTGCCAATCACTTTAAAAATGTCAGTTATTCAAATAAATGCTCAAGACGCTTTTGAGCTACTAAAAAAAGATCAAAATTCTATTCTTATAGATGTAAGAACTTTCGAAGAATTCAATTTCGTGGGCATAGTAAATGCTGCGTCATTCAATAACAGAATGGCACTATTGCCTTGGCAAATTTTGCCTAACATGAATGAAAATCCTGATTTTGTTATTTCTTTAGAAAAAGCTGCTCCAAAAGATGCTCCTATTTTTTTCTTATGCCGCTCTGGCGCTAGATCTAATCAAGCCGCGAACTATGCAACGAATCTTGGTTACAAAAATTGCTATAATATCACTTCCGGTTTTGAAGGTGATTTGGATCAAGATCAACAAAGAGGAAAAATCAATGGCTGGAAAGCTAATAACCTACCATGGAGACAGAAGTAGATGTCACAAGTTGCTATAAAAAATACAGAATTATCCCAAGAAAATGAGTTTTTTCTAAGCTCATTTTTAGCTTCCTGCAAATTAGAATTTGGTGAAGATAATTATAATAAATGGTTGGGTGCTTTAGAAATTTTTTCGCAATCAGAAAGCGAAATCATTTTTGCTGTTCCTTCAAAATTCATTCGTGATTGGGTTATTCGCGAATTTGTTGAAGTTAAAGGCAAAAATCTGAAAAGCTTGGCTCATGCAATTCGTCCGCAAGTTAAAAAAGTACGAGTCATTTGTTCAGCTAAAGCGGCTTTAGAAGCTCCGCAATTTACAATCACTGAAGCTAAAATTGTTAATCTTTCCAAACATGACAATGTTTTTGCTTTTGGAACTGAATTAAATTCGCGTTATACTTTTCAGAATTTCGTTAGCACTAAATACAACAAACTTGCGGTTTCAATGGCTAAAATTGCTGCCGGTCTTGATGCGCAAATCAATTTGTTTGATGATAAAATTCCGCTTTTCATTCATGGAAATGTCGGCATGGGTAAAACTCACCTAGCGCAAGCAATTGCCTGGCAAATCAAAGAAGCAGATAAATCTAAAAAAGTTGTATATTTATCAGCTGAAAAATTCATGTTTCATTTCGTGCAGTCAATTCGCAGTAAGGACGTGATGAGTTTTAAAGAAAAAATGCGCTCAATTGATGTGTTAATCGTCGATGACGTTCAATTCATCGCTGGCAAAGAAAGCACGCAGCAAGAATTTATGAACTGCTTTAATTCACTTGTTGAAGACAATAAACAGGTAGTTTTGATTTGTGATCGCTGCCCTTCTGACCTTGAAAATATTGATGAAAAACTAAAGTCGCGCATTTCTGGAGGCATGATCGTTAATTTCAAAAACCCTGATTATTCTGATCGCGTGGCGATTTTAAAAGCTAAAACGAAAATGCATGGGCAAGAACTTTGCGATAAAGTTGTTAGTTATGTTGCTGAAAAAATCACCACTTCAGTTCGTGATTTAGAAGGCGCGATGAAAAAATTAATTGCTGAAAAAGTTTTAGATGATCGCGAAATCAGCATCGAAACTGCGAAATGCATTTTGTCAGATTACATCCGCGCTTCTTCATCAATTGCGCCGACAATTGATAAAATCAAAAAATCCGTTGCTCATTTTTATGGCATTAAACTTTCAGATTTAACTTCAGATAATCGTGCGCGCGCTATTGCTAGACCTCGTCAAATTGCGATGTATTTAGCAAAAACCATAACTTCGGAAAGTTTGCCGAATATTGGTAAAGAATTTGGCGGCAAAAATCATGCGACTGTTATTCATTCCGTAAAAATCGTGAATCAATTGATGAATTCAACGCCAACTATTTTGGCAGAAATAAAAGGGTTAGAAGAAAAAATTAGAAGTTAGTTCAAGCGTCCTTTGATAAAGGATGTAGCCGAGCAAAGCAAGGTCGGAGAATTACTTAAAAACTTTAAATCATTATCCACCTCAAATGCTGAGTATAAATTCTTAGTGCGAGATTTTTTTATTTTTCAAAATAGAAGTAATTAGTTTTTGATAGAAAACTATGAACAAAAACTTGCTCAAAATGCTTACTAAAATCGATAAGAAAAGATGCTAAAAAAAGTTAAACAACTACAACTTCATGTAATTATCGATAAACAATCAAAATAATCTTCAGTTTAACTGCCTCAAAACTTACAAACAGTCAATATCTAGGTATAATTAAAAAAATGAGTGGTTTTTTTAATTATACCCCAAATTCAAATGTGCTTATTCCATCAAAAAACAATCATCTCGAGATATGTAACCGATAAGTCGCGATTTCATTGTGGCAAGTATTTGAAGAATTTAATGCTCTATTGCTTTATATCAAAGAAATGAGCTCTGAGACTACAAAAAATGCTTTAAGAACTGTCATTTCGATTGATTCTAACAAGCCTTATCTTTTTACCTACAGCGATTTTAAGGGTTTAAATATTCCCCTACCAACAAATAATCATTTAGAAAGCATGTTTGAACACATCAATAATGAGTCTGTCGCAAATCAAACTTTTCGTAATTTTGATTTTTTTCAAACGCACGTACATCTAGGTACGCTTACCTTTGAAAAAAATCAGAATCACAAAAATTTCTTAGAAAATTTTGATTTACGCGACAGACTCATAATTGGTTAATGCCTATTTGATTGCCGTTAGTTATGCCGTCTTTTTGGTAAAAATTTGCTCGAAGAATGATTTTTAAAAAAAATTAAATAGCGCCAATTTTTCTATCGATCAAATTTTCAACCGCCATATCAATCACATCAAAAACTTCTTCAAAAGTTCCATGAGTTTTGTAATAAGGATCAACCACCTCATTATTCCAGAAATTTTCAGCCTCACAAAATTCCAAAAATAATTTTATTTTTTCCTGATGTTGTTTTGGCACGATTCTCATCAATTTAGCGTGATGACTTCTATCCATGCACATTAAAAAATCGAAATTCTCAAAGTCAGCCAAAGTAATTTTACGCGATTTAATACCATCAAACGATATTCCGCGCTCTTTTCCAGTTGCAACACTTCTGCAATCTGGTTCTTGTCCGGCGTGAAAGCCATCAGTTCCGGCAGAATCAAAAGTAAATTTATTTTCTAATCCTAAAGATTTGACTTTATGACGGGCAATTGCTTGTGCAGTTGGAGAGCGACAAATATTTCCGGTACAAACAAAGAGAATTTTTTTCATTAGTTTAAAGATCAGTTTCTTTTCTTAAAGAAGGCTAAATGTAGAAGCATGATTCCAAGCATTACAAATGAACAAATATAAAAAGTGGCTGGATTGTTTTGACCCGGAATACCGCCAACATTCATTCCAAAAAGACCAGTAATAAAAGTTAAAGGCATGAAAATTACCGTAATCAAAGATAATTTATACATGCTTTTATTAAGTTTTTCGCTTAGAGAGTTAGCTAATTCATCATGTAAAATCTGGGCGCGATTAGCAGCTTCATCGACTTCTTCAACCATATTAGTTATGCTATCAAAATTTTCCTGAAAATGTCTTCTTGCCCAATCGTCAATCCAGACGTAATCGCAAATTCTAAGTTTGGAAATAGCCTCTTTTTGTGGCACTAAATATCGTTTGAAAGTGGTTGATTTACTTCTAATTTGCAGAACTTCTTCCCGAAATTTCAAATCGTGAGTGCTCATAATTTGCTGCTCTAAAAGGTCGATTTTTTCAGTTAAAGAGTAAAGAAAAGGTGACGTTACAAAAAGAATTTGATGTAATAAATTATACAAAAATTCACCGGCATTTCTGATTAATTTTCCTGATTCAATTTGAGCAGAAAAATCAAAAACCGCTTTTAAATCGCGGCGCTGAATTGTGATAATACGTTGATGATCAATCCACATCCGAATTGACACCATGTCGTCTGGTTCGGCATTTTCATTGAGATTTACGCCGCGCAAAATCAATAAAAGCCCACTATCAAATTCCATGATTCTAGGACGAGTTTCTTCTGCAATCAAAGCATCCATAATCAAGTGATCGAGATAACTAACTTCTTTTTCCAGCCATTTTTTGGTGGCTTTGTTATTAGCGTCTAAATGAACCCAAGCCAAGCCTTCATTTTTTATTTCTTCAGAAACTTTTTTATTATCGAGTTTAAAAGCTTTTCCCGAAGCAGCGAATGAATAAGAAAATAGAATATGGCTATGACTCATGTTTTGATTAATTGCCGATTTTTTTAAGAGAGGTAATTGTTTTGCCAGAAACGCCATTTGCTTTGATATGGCTTGAAATTTCGATAATTGATTTTTCATCAACTAAATACATTTTATCTTCAAATCTAACTGGGCGCTTAGAATCTTGATCCATCAAGTTTAAGGTGTAAAGAATTTGCGCCGCATTACCAATTTGCTTCCCTTGAGCTGGAGCTAAAAAATCATGACCAATTGCATCAAAAGTGCCGTCAGAATTTAAGGTTACAAGCCAAATTCTACTATCTTTGGTTACGCCGTCATAAATAAAATTTTGTTTAATTTCGCCTTTATTTTCATCCCATTTTCCAGATATTTTTATTTGAATGGTGCCAGTAATTTTCCCAGCAGAATCTTGAGTAATTGCAAAACCTTCAATATCGCCGTTAAAGAATTTTTTGATGTCAATTTTTGGAGCAGTTTGAAGCGAATCAAGTTCAGCGATTTGTTTTTTAGAAAATATATTTTCAAAATATGCGCAAGATGAGAGCGTCAAAATAAGGATAATAACGATAGAAAAACGGATAAATTCTTTCATAGATAAAATAATTTTTGTTAAAAAATCTACTTTCTTTTGCGCGCAGCTATATTCAAAGACTCAACCGCCAAAGTAAAAAATAGCGAAAAATATAAATAAGCTTTTTCAATATGTATATGCGCGCCATCGGCTAAAAGAATAACTCCAACCATAAAAATAAAGGCTAAAGCTACAATTTTTAATGACGGATATTTACTTAAAAATTCACTAATAGTTCCCGAAGCTACAAACATTATCAGCATTGAAATCACAACCGCCGCCACAATTATTGGAATATTATTAGTTATGCCAATCGCCGTGATTATTGAGTCGAAAGAAAAAATAAAATCGATTATGCTAATTTGTACAACTGCGCCAAAAAAACCTTTTGGCACGTGAACTTCTTTTTCTTTGCCGTGAGATGATCCTCCGCAAAAAACATCGGAAACAATTTCAATGCCGCTTTTAAAAATTAGGAATAATCCCCCAAAAACCAGCAACATATCTTTGACCGAAAATTCACGCTCTTTAATTGAAAATAAAGGTTCGGTTAAAGTCATCACCCAAGATAATGCCATCAACATTAAAATACGAATTATAAAGGCAAGCGACAAACCAAAAATGCGCGCTGATTTGCGGTGTTTTTGCGGCAGCTTTTGAACAACAAGGGCAATGAAAATAAGATTATCAATACCTAGAATAATCTCTAAAAATGTAAGTGTAATAAGAGTAAAAAGCACATCGTAGCCGATAAGTTCCATGATTTATTTTGTGTTTATTGATATTAATTTTTTACGATGAAGAAAAGCGGTTAAGGGCTGAATCGCAAGACCTAAAACCGAATAATAATCTCCACTTATTTTTTCAAAAAGATGTTTGCCTAAAGATTCGTATTTATAGCTGCCGGCGCAGCCCCAAGGCTGATCAATTTTAACATAACTTTCAATTTCTGTCGCGGTCATTTTGCGCATTTGTAATTTTACACGCGAGAATTTGCGGAAAATTATTTTACCTTTAAAAGCGATAACTGTGGCATTGTTTTGAAAATGAATTTTACCGTTAAATTTTTTTAGCTGCTCAAAAGCTTCTTTAAAATTATTGGATTTAAAAATTTCTTTTTCTTCAAATTCACAAACCTGATCGGAACCAATAACGTAAGCATCGCAAAACTTTTCGCTGATTGATAAAGCTTTTTGTTCAGCTAAATAAATTGCTAATTTTTGGGGAGATAATTTTACTTTTTTCTTACCCAAATCTTCATCAAAAAGCGGCGCTTTAACTGTAAATTCAAAACCAACTTCATCCATAATTTTTTTACGAATTTTGGAAGTTGAAGCCAAAATTAAATTACAGTTATGCGCAATTAGCATGAGCTAGGAAGGTTGATTAAACTTAAAAATTTTCTTTCCATTTCTGGATCATTTTTAAATTCACCGAGCATGGTTTTGGTAATTGTTGTGGTATTGATTTTGTGGATGCCGCGAGTTGTCATGCATTGATGTTGAGCATCA
>Ga0214919_10006851_pt1 | contig 15526 bp, 17 predicted proteins | sample LL1503_MetaG_FD_177994 | JGI IMG/M metagenome (GOLD analysis project Ga0214919, IMG submission 177994) | Freshwater microbial communities from Lake Lanier, Atlanta, Georgia, United States - LL-1503 | ecosystem: Environmental > Aquatic > Freshwater > Lake | place: USA: Georgia | collected... | reverse complement strand
AATTTGCGGCAGTGACCAGCCGCAATGTTGAATGCAGGAGAAGTGGCAGAGTGGTCGAATGTACCTGACTCGAAATCAGGCGTGGTGGCAACATCACCGTGGGTTCGAATCCCACCTTCTCCGCCAGGACTTTTAGCCTGGCTTGTTTGCGGGGCTATTTTTTTGCTGAGCTCGCTGGGTGAGGATGGGGTTGGTGGGTGGGTTCCTCATGCTGGAGTACCAGAAATCGTCACCCACCCACCAACCCCATCCTCTCCCAGCTACGAACAGCAGTATTGGTGGTCAGACATTTTCCGCCGTCAAGAAGTTGAGCAGCAAGGCCTAAGGCGGCTGACGATTTCTGGTACTCCATATGAGGAAGCCGCCTTAGGCCTTGCTGCTCAACGTTCCCGCAAGGTAAACCAAGCTTAGGCCTTGCTACTCAACGCTCCAGCCCAAAGAAGCAATCACGCCAGCCTCGTGATGGCATGACGTCTAGCCGTCAAAACAACATATAAATAACAAATAGTCGCGACTTTTTGTTATTTAAATATAAAATAGTCGCATGAAACGCTACGTAGACCATCGCATTAGACAAGACCTCCAAAAGAAAATGGTGGTCTTAACTGGCCCACGTCAGGTCGGTAAAACCACCTTGGGTCAACAACTTCTCGCTGAGTTTTCCGGTGGTCAGTACCTGAATTATGACGTGATGACGCATCGAAAGGTCATTCAAGCGCAGGGCTGGCGTCAAAGTGCGCCCTTGTTGGTTTTTGATGAAATTCACAAAATGACCGAATGGAAAAGCTGGCTTAAAGGTGTGTACGACGGCAAAGCCCCCGGACAATCGGTCTTCATCACGGGCAGCGCGCGCATGGATACCTTTCGTCAAACAGGCGAGTCACTTGCGGGTCGATATTTCAGATTGCGTCTGCACCCCTTGTCAGTTCGTGAATGGAGCGAAGCCCAGCAAGTATCATCGCATGAAGCGCTCACTCATTTAATGGCAAGAGGTGGTTTTCCAGAGCCTGCTTTGGCTGAATCAGACAGCGATGCACAGCGTTGGCGCATCGAATACTTCAAAGGCTTGGTTCGTGAAGACGTGTTGGAGTTCTCTCGACTTAAAGAAGTCAATGCCATGCGTTTGTTTGCAGAGATGTTGCGCTCAAGGGTAGGGTCGCCTTTGTCAATTGCTTCGATGGCGCGCGATTTGAATGTGTCGCCTGTCACGCTCAACAAATACCTGGATATTTTGGAAGCTTTGTTCATTGTTTTTGTCGTGCGTCCATGGCATCGCAACATTGCTCGAGCCACACTGCAAGCGCCCAAAGTTTATTTTTACGATACCGGATTGGTGTTGGGCGATGATGGTTTGAAGTTTGAAAACTTAGTGGCTTGCCACTTGCTTAAAAATGTTCAATGGCAGCAAGACACCCGTGGCGCATCGGTAGACCTGCATTACATCCGCACCAAGGACGAGGCAGAAGTTGATTTTTGTCTGAGTGAGGGCGATACGCTGACGCATCTGTTGGAATGTAAATTATCAGATACAAAACCGCACAGAGCGTTAGGACGTTTTGCTGAGCAGTGGCCTGATGCGCAAAGTGTTCAATTACTTCGGGAATGTCGGGCTGAGACAGACAAGGGGCGCTTGCAAATTCGGGATGGGGCTTTGTGGTTGGTTGAGTTGGAGGTTTGAATTTTTTGCTGGGCTTGCCGCTCAACGCGTTAACTGGCTGATGATACATATCTGACTACAACAAATTGCAATCAGAATCCCGTGTTAAGCTACAAACACAATGGCTAAAATGGCCAATCACTTTGGAACTCCATCATGCGCGTCACAGCCACAGAAGCCAAGAACAGATTCGGTAGTCTTTCCGCTCAGGCCAAGCGCGAGCCCGTTTTTGTTGAAAAAGCAGGTCAACTCGATACCGTTATTTTGTCTGCAGAGCATTATCAAGCGCTGAAAGCCAATCACGAAAAGAGCAGCCTGGCTGTGCGCAAGAAAAAATTTGAAAATGAGTTTGCTGATTGGATCGGCGCCCAAAACGCGCATTGCGAAACGCATGGCATACCGGGCTCAGATCTGCGTCCATGGTAAATCTTTGATGGCCCAATATGATGTCTATGTCAATCCAAGTAAAAGCGCTGCTGACGGTATCCCTTATGTGGTTGTGATACAGAGCAATTTGCTTGACGCATTAGCTACAAGGTTAACCATGCCACTTGCTATTTCAGATGTATCGATGAAAACGCCAACTTCGCTTTGCCCAGTTGTCATGGTGAAGAGTCAGCGTTTGCATGCGCTTGCGCATTTCGCTGCGCCTTTGCCTGCAAAGTTACTCAAGCGACCCGTTGCCAATGTTGCGGCGCAAGCAAGTGCCTTGGTGTCAGCAATGGATGCGGTGCTGTCGGGCTTCTAGTTCTTTTGCTGGGCTTTCTGAGCTCGCTGAGTGAGGTTGGGGTTGGTGAGCAGACATTTTCCGCCGTCAATAAGTTGAGCAGCAAGGTCTAAGGCGGCTGACGATTTCTGGTACGCCATATGAGGAAGCCGCCTTAGACCTTGCTGCTCAACGCTCCCACGCATTAATCCAAGCTTAGGCCTTGCTGCTCAACGTTTCATATCAGTTGAATGATTTTGAACGAGGGTCAAAACAATTCAGCAGCTTGCTAGGTATCTCCGGTACTTGAGTTTTGAGATAAGTCCGAACCAAAGGCGCCGCCATCCAAGGCTTGGTATGGCCACTCCAAATACCGCGGGGCACAATGTTCTGTTCATTGTTGTTGATCTGAAGAGTAACAACTGCAGGTAGCAGGGCATCAAACTCTACTTCGGCCAAGGTCCATTCGCTCAGTGTCCACATGGCAGCTATTTGTGCAGATTGGGATTGCGGTGGGCTATAGGATTGAATCGCTTTTTGGATCGCTTGAAAGTTTTCTTGGCCAGCTTGCGGTTGTGACACGCCTTCGCAATTTTGAGTGTGTGTCAGCCACTGATTTTGCATTTTCCCCAGCACATCAATTTCAATACCATCTACGACCATCAAATGGCTGTGGTCGGCAGGTTTGAAACTGATGTGTGAAGCGATGACGCCTATCAGGACGATTGCTAACAGCGGTAAGGCTACTTTCTTTTTCATCTTTGGGGTAAGTGAGGGTTGTGCATGGGTGCATTATTGCTGAGCTCGCTGGGTGAGGGTGGGGTGGGGTGGGTGGGTTCCTCATACTGGAGTACCAGAAATCGTCACCCGCCTTAGACCTTGCTACTCAAGGCTCCCTCGCAGTAACCCTAGCTGTTTTCATTGCCGTAAAAGTCTTAGTTCTGTTGCTATGCATGAATTTGTAATTCGGGCAAAATCACCCCATGCCAAACTACAAACTCCAAGTGGAAGTCATTCCCCAGTACCTGCCTGAGCAGTCAGATCCTGCGAACGATCTTTACACATTTGCCTACAGCATCACCATTATCAATAAAGGTAACATTGCTGCTCAAGTTATTTCCAGATCTTGGAGCGTGAACGATGCCAATGGCCTGCACGAGAAAATCAAAGGCTTGGGTGTGGTGGGCTACCAGCCCTTGCTGCAACCCGGTGAAAAATTTCAGTACACCAGTGGCACCCGCTTAAGAACACCGACAGGCACCATGCATGGCAGTTATTTTTGCGTGGCCGAAGATGGAGAGAAATTTGATGCAGACATTCCCATGTTTGTGCTGGATGCTCTCAGCAACGAATCAGGCAAACGCAACCTGCATTAATGCAACTGTGCACATCGATGGCCATTCACTTTGGCATCAAGTAGCTCAAGATGGCTTTCTGCACGGTCAGCAAATCGATTTTTTGTTCATAGCCCATAAAACCTTTGTACTGCAAAGGATCCAAGGCCATTTCTCGGCCAATGGAGAATGGGGGAGTGGGCAGGAGTTTGGGCTTACCCATTGCTTCCAAGTGAATTGAATTCAATGACCAAGCTGAATTTTCAAAGCCAGCAGGCCAAGAGTCTGTAACGAGTACATCAGTGCTGCCTTCAATGGTTTCACTGAAACGAATATTCGGTAAGGTTTCATGAAATTGTGCATCGCACAGATGGACCAATTCAAAACCAAGAACGCCGGCCAGCTCATGCCAAGACCTGAACACATTGGTCGTTGGTCCCCAAAGTGTGACTTTGACAGTTGAAAGTGGGCCGATTGTTTTTTCTATCGAGTACGCATCGGTCAGTACTTCGCAGGGATGACCTAGAGATGTCATGGCATTCACAACAGGCCTGCGTGAGGCGTTTGCAAACTCAGTCAATCGCTCATGATTTGAATCACGAACGACATAGATGTCATAAAACGGATCTAGGTAGCCAGCCAAGTCGGCAGCTCTTTCGTGGGTCTTTAGGAGATTGGGAAGTTCTACAAAGCTGAGGTTTAACTCGCGAAAGGCTTGAATGAAGCTTGTGCGAGTTCGGATGCCATTGCCTTCGAACGACCACGCGACATTGCCCTTGGATGGCGTACTTGGTTTTGATGCCAAGCGCCATAAAGACCGAATGTCGCTGGCGCTTAAATCATTGATCCGAATCAGTTTCATAGGCGAGGGCAAAAATTACATAATAACCCAAGTCGCTGCATGTGATGGCGTAGAATTTAAATTAGAACAGTTCTCGTTTGCAGTTTGGTTTAATGAGATCCCTTGCTGGCATCTAGGCCGCTGAATGTGGCTTGGCTGCAGAGTTTTGTGTTCTCTCAAACTGTCAGGATGGTTCGGCTACATGCTTCATTTAGAGTCCTTGAGACGCGAAAACTTACTGGGCATTGCTTGGATGATTGCCTCCATGGCGGCTTTTGCCATTGAAGATGCATTTCTCAAGACAGTGACCAAGCAGTTGCCAGTCGGACAAGTGTTGATGATGTTTGGTGTAGGTGGGCTGTGTGTCTTCGCACTCATGGCGAGGCGTGCGGGCGTCTCCATTTTTCAGGCGCAAGTCTTGACCAAGAACATGCTGTTCAGAGCGGTATTTGAATTCTTTGGTCGTCTGTTCTACATTTTGGCCATTGCTTTAACGCCCATGTCTTCAGCCACCGCCATCTTGCAATCAGCACCGTTGTTTGTGGTGTTGGGTGCGCGAATTTTTTTACGTGAAAAAGTAGATGCTAAAACTTGGACGGCTATTTTTGTGGGCCTTTTGGGGGTCATGATCATTGTGAGGCCCTCAGCGGAAGACTTCTCTGCAATGTCTTTGCTGGCAGTTGTTGGAACGCTAGGTTTTGTGGGCCGCGATTTGTTTTCGCGTACAGCGCCGGCCAGCTTGACCAAGGAGGTGCTTGGTTTTTATGGCTTCACCACCATGGTGATTGCTGGCGCATGCTTTGCAATTTGGGATGGCAAGCCTTTTGTGTCATTGCTGGGGCAGCAGTTAATCATGCTTAGCGCTGCTTTGATGGCGGGTGTGTTTGGGTATACCGCTCTCATGATTGCCATGCGAACAGGCTCAATTGCGGCTGTCACTCCCTACAGATATTCGCGCCTGCTTTTTGGTATTTCAATTGGGATACTTGTTTTTGGAGAGCAGCTGGATGCACCCATGCTACTGGGGTGCGCTGTGGTCATTGGCGCAGGCCTTTTTATCGGTTGGCAAAACCAGCGTCTTCAACCCGCTCAATGATCACTGGGTCGTTCTCAGGGCGAATGACGCGCACACCGTGTTTGCTCAAAATTTCAACATAGACTGAAACCGCACCTTCTTTGGCTAGCGCTCCCAAGCTTTCAATCACTGCGCTTACTTTGACCACTTCGGCTGTCTCTTCCGTTAATCCCACCTTGCAATCAAAATCCCAGAAGTCAACTTCTTTAGGGACTGCACGATTGCGTTCGCGTTTGAAGTATTTGCGAATCTCGTGTTTGACCGCTTCCAAGATGCGTTCGGGGTTTTTGCCTTCAGTTTGAAGGGGAAAGTTCTTTTTCATCGGAAGATCCTAAAGGGGCAAGCGCCCATTCGGGACGTTGATGCAATCCTTGATTATCGCTTAGCCCGTTCAAGACTAGGTAAATCGTTGACCTAAGGCTTTCAAACGCCTGCCCCAAGCCTCGCGAGTCAATTCAATGCTGTCATAGAAACTGGGAATGATCAAAAGCGTGAGAATGGTCGAGGTGATGGTGCCGCCAATGATGGCTGTGGCCATGGGCCTGTAAAACTCACTGCCTTCGCCAATGCCAATGGCTACTGGCAGCATGCCTGCAATCAAGGCAAAGGTGGTCATGATGATGGGGCGCAAGCGTTTGCGACCTGCAGCCATGAGAGCCTCTTCGCGGTCCATGCCTTCGGCTTCTGAGGTGCGAGCTGCATCCAGCAGCAAAATGGCATTTTTAGCGACCAGGCCCATGAGCATGATCACGCCAATGAGGCTCATGAGATTCAATGTGCCGCCGGTTAAGAGCAAAGCCAAGACGACGCCAATGAGCGACAAAGGCAAAGAAAACATGACCGCCAATGGCGCGGTGAATGAACCAAATTGCATGACCAAAATGAAGTACATCAGACCAATGCCTGAAATCAGCGCAATGCCCATTTCGGCAAACACTTCTTTTTGGTCCTTGGATGCGCCATCTAGTTCAAGACCGTAACCCTCGGGAAAACTGATGTTCTTGGCGATCTTTAAAGCATCTGCAGTGACTTCACCTGAAGAGCGGCCCTGCACGTTGGCAGAAACGCCAATGGTTCGCTTGCCATCAGAGTGTTCAATTTTGGACGGCGCCTTGCCCATTGAGACCTTGGCAATTTGGGCTAAAGGCACAACCGTGTTCATGCCGCTCACTGTAATGGGCAAGCGTTCAATGTTGGCTGCACTCATGCGGTCTTCAGGACTTAAGCGAACAGCCACATCGCGCGATTCACCTGTAGGGTCGACCCAGTCTCCAACTTCTATGCCCGCAAATGCAACGCGCAATGCATTGGCTGCGTCGGTGACTGAAATGCCCAAAGAGTTGGCCAAGCCGCGGTCCAATTCAATTTGCAATTCGTTCTGAGGGTCTTGTTGTGACAAGCCCACGTCAACAGCACCAGGCACTTGTCTGAGTTGCGCCATGAAATCGCTGGCGATGGCCAGCAATTTACGAGAGTCTGTGCCGCTGAATCGAATTTGCACAGGCTTTGATGCGCCGTTGGACAAGTCGTCAAGGACGGTGTACTCGGCGCCCACCAATTGCGAGGTTCGTTTGCGCAATTCAATGGCAATGTCTTGTGCTGTGCGTTTGCGATCGGTGCTTTTGCCAATGTCGACATAAATGCGGCCGCCACCTGGGTTCACAAAACTGTTTGTGGCTTTGGTTTCGGGCAAACTGCGGGCCATGACAGCCGCAGCTTCTAACTTCATGCGTGAATAGTCTAGATTGCTACTGGCAGGCGTTCGAACATCGATGGCCAAAGTTTTACCATCTGATTTCGGTAAGAAACTTGAGCCGCCAAATTGATATTGCAAAAAGATGGCAGCAAAGAAGCTGACAACTGCAAATGCAATCATCCAACGTCGGTGGTGCAATGCCCAGGCAATGACATTGCCATAGCGATCGGCCTGATGGTCGAACCAAGCATTGAATTGCTGAAGTTTCAGGCTGATGCCTTTTTTAGGCTTGAGGTGTTCACCGGGTGGGTCACCCCAGTAGGCAGACAGCATGGGGTCCAGTGTGAAAGAAATTAGCAAGCTCACTAAAACCGATGTAACCACAGTGATACCGAAGGGTCGAAACCATTCGCCAGAGACTCCTGGCATGAAACCTACAGGAATGAACACCGCCACAATGGAGAACGTGGTGCCTGCCACAGCCATGCCAATTTCAGAGGTGCCTTCCAATGCGGCTGTTCGTCTGTCTGAGCCTCGCTCCATGTGCCTGACGATGTTTTCTCGAACCACAATGGCATCGTCAATGAGCACGCCAATGGCCAAAGACAATCCTAGCAAACTCATAAAGTTAAGAGTGAAGCCGCACAACCAAACGGCTATGAAAGCAGTAATCACAGAGGTGGGCAAAGAAAGCGCGGTAATGAGCGTGGATCGCCAAGAATTCAAAAACACATAGACCACAAAAATTGTGAGGCCTGCACCAAAGATCAGCGCGTCCACCACATTGTTCAAGCTGTTTTTGGCTTCAATGCCGCCATCTTGCGTAATTTCAAGTTGCGTACCTTCGGGCAGTGTTTTGCTGACTTCTGCCACCAATGCACGGATCTCATTGGCAACGCTGACAGTTGAGGCGTTTCTTGAGCGAGTGATCGCCAATCCGACGTTGGGTTTGCCGTTTCGCACGCTCATGGTGGCAAGGTCGGCAAACCCATCGGACACGGTGGCCACCTGACCGAGCCGAATCAGGTCATTGCCACTGCGCTTGATCACGATTTGATTGAACTCAGCGGGTGTTTCAATGCGGCCGAGTAAACGAATGCTTTGATCTTCCAGTGTTCCTCGAATTTTCCCAACTGGCGCAGCTGTATTTTGAGTTCTGAGCGCGTTCACCACCTCGGTGACTGAAAGATTCACTTCGCGAAGTTTTTGTGAATGCAGCAACACACTCAACTCACGTTTGAGAGCCCCGTTGACATTGACTTGAGCGACCCCTGAAATACTGCGAAACTTATCGGCAATTTGATCTTCTGCGATACGTGATATTTCGGCATGGCTTTGACTCGAAGAAGACAAAGCCAATTGCACGATGGGCTGAGAGCCGGGGTCAATCCGAAGAATGACAGGCTCGCGAATTTCGGTGGGCAGCTTGTAGCGTACTTTGCCAATGGCGTTGCGGACTTCGTCAGTGGCTTCCACCATGTTCTTCTTGAATTCAAAGAACACCTGGATGTTGGCGTTGCCTTCGTTAGCAGTGCCACGCAAATCTTTGATGCCATTGACCGATTGCATGGCCTTTTCAACACGGTTGAGCACTTCACGTTCAACCGTGTCAGGCGATGCGCCGGGGTAATTGATGTCGATCACCAGCAATGGCAAATCGACATCAGGAATTTGATTGACTTTGAGTTTCTTCAATGCCAATAGCCCCATGGCCATGAGCATGATCAAAATGACGACAGTGACAATTGGTTTCTTAACGCTGAAATTAGACAGAAACATGTTTTATTGACCTACTTTGACGGCAGTGTCTGCACGCAGCGTAAAGGTCTGTCCGTCTTTCAAAGAGCTGCTTGTGGTGCGCAAAATTTTGTCACCAGCCGCTAAGCCTGAGCTCACCACCCATTCACCCAAGCGGGTGTCGCGGTCTCCGAGTTGAATATTGCGTTTCACAATTTTGTTGCCATCTAAAACCCACGCAAATACTTTGTCGCCTTCTCGGCGCAGACTGCTTTCAGAAATCATCAAAGCCGATTTCGTTGAGGTTTCAACCACACCTTCTGCAAACAGGCCCACCACAGGCGGGCGATCTTTGCCACTGATTTCCACAATGACAGACACTTGTCGCGTCACGGGGTTGGCTGCGCCGTCAATGCGTTTGATGGTGCCACGGCTGCCCAATTGATCACCCGATTGCGCCACGCCATTGATGCGGAAATTAACCCGCTGACCCACCTTCAAGGTGCTCATTTGATCGGCAGAGACTTGGCCTTCAAATCGCATGCTGCTGGGGTCAATGACCTGTATCAGTTCTTTGCCAATTTGGGCCGTGTCTCCAGCCGAAGCTTTGCGGGCACTCACAACACCCTGAAACGGTGCACGAACTTCCGTTCGATCGAGCTGCTGCTTGGCGGCAGCCACGCGCGCTTTGCTGGCCACGAATTCACTTTGGGCAATGTTGCGTTTATTTTCAGATTCTTCCAAGCCCTGCACAGACACCATGCCCTGTGCTTGAAGTGATTTGATTCGCTGGTATTGACGTTCTGCGCCATCTAAGGATTGCGCAGCAGCACGCATCGATTCTTCAGCGGAATTCAGGTTGTCGCGCAAAACCGAGCTGTCTAAGCTCACTAGCAAATCGCCTTTTCGGACCAGCTCGCCATTTTCTTTGTGTACTTTAATCACCATGGCGGCAACCTCGGCCCGCAAGTCGGCACGAATTTGGGGTTGGAGGGAGCCTGAAATGACAGGGCCAGTACCGTGCTCCGAAGTGCCTAACTGCAAAATATCTTCATTGCCCAAGCTGATTGAGACAGCATCCAGCTTTTTGTCGGCGTCTGTTTCTGGTTTTTTGCAGGCGACCAATGCACCGCTAAGGCCAAGGCAAAGTGCCACAGAAAAAAGAATGGAATAAGCAAAGGAAAAACGATCCAAACTAGGGGAACGTGACATGAGAACTCCAACTGCTAAAAAAAGTAAGCTTATTACATCATGAGATGTCAATGGCTGATATTTAAAGGCTTGTTCGGAGAGACCAAATTTCAGGAAAGAGAACCACATCAAGCATCTTGCGCAAATAGCTGACGCCACCTGTGCCTCCCGTGCCTCTTTTAAAGCCAATGACCCGCTCAACGGTGGTCACGTGCCTGAAGCGCCAGAGTCTAAAAGCGTCCTCTAAATCGGCCAATTCTTCGCCTAATTGATACAAATCCCAGTGCTGTTTGTGATTTCTATAAACCACCAGCCAAGCTTCCTCCACTTGGGCGCTTGCCTTATAGGACTGTCGCCAATCACGTTCCAGGTAATCTGGCGGAATTGCCAAGCCTTTGCGAGAAAGTAATTTCAGGCTAGCGTCATAAAGTGAAGGAGCCACATAGGCGCTTTCCACAATGGCATGCAAATCAGGTCGATGCGTGTGGGGCAGTAGCATGGCGGCATTTTTATTGCCCATTGCAAATTCAATGCATCTGTATTGCCAGCTTTGAAAACCGCTTGATTGGGCCAGGTAAGGTCTGATGGCACTGTATTCGGGGGGTGTCATGGTGGCCAAAACATCCCACGCATGAACAAGTTGCGACATGATCTGCGATACACGTGCCAACATTTTGAAAGCATCGGGCAATTCATCCAGGTCAATGTGTCGAATCGCAGCACTTAACTCATGCAACATGAGTTTCATCCACAACTCGCTGGTTTGGTGTTGCACGATAAACAACATTTCATTGTGATCTGGCGACAGTGGCTTCTGCGCATTCAAGATGTCATCCAAGTGCAAATAATCGCTATAGCTCATTGATTGGCTGAAGTCGAGCGTGCCCTCGCTGGCGTTTGGACTAAAAGGGCATCCGGACATGGTGGGCTTTCAAAGAACTAAGTGACGGTATTTTTGTGTGAAAACCGCGGCTGTTGCCACTCGCCGCAGTCCATCACTTCTTTCAAGTGCTGCACGGCATGCCAGACGTCGACAAATCTTGTGTACAAAGGCGTCAGGCCAAATCGCAAAATATCGGGTTGGCTTTTGCCATTGCCCGCACGAAAATCACCGATCACATTTCGCGCAATCATGGCCTGCACAATGGCGTAGGCTCCCTCGCTGCGAGTCAGGCTGATTTGTGAGCCGCGTAAATTTTCTTCATGGGGCGTTGCAATACCAAAACCATGGCCGGCCAATTCCGCTTGGACCAAGTTCATAAAAAGGCCTGTAAGGGCCAATGATTTTTTTCTCAGTGCTTGCATGCCACCCAATTTTTCCACCTCTAAAAATACATCTAGAGCGGTGTCAAGCGCGGTCAGGCTAAGGACCGGTTGTGTGCCACATTGGTACCGCGAAATACCTGCAGCAGGTTTGTAGTCAGGTGTGAATTCAAACGGTGCAGCGTGCCCCCACCAGCCACTCAGAGGTTGCCAAAAACGATCTGTGTGCTTTGGATTAACCCAAACAAAAGCAGGCGCACCAGGGCCGCCGTTCAGGTATTTGTACCCGCAACCTACGGCAAAGTCTGCTTGCGAACCATTCAAATCTAAAGGTACAGCTCCTGCGCTGTGTGCCAAATCCCACACGGTTAAGGCACCCACACCGTGCGCTGAAGCCGTCATGGCTTTCATGTTCAACATGGCGCCTGTGCGGTAGTTCACATGGGTCAACATCAGTACAGCCACGTCTTGTTGCAATGCGGTTTGTAGTTCTTCTGCCTCGACCAATTTCAAGGTGAAGCCGCGCTCTTTGCACAACGCTTCTGCAATGTACAGATCGGTGGGAAAATTGGTGCGCTCACTCAGAATGATTTTTTTCTTGGGGTGATCGGCTTGTGAAATAGAAAGCGCTGCACTTAGCACTTTGTACAAATTGATAGAAGTGCTATCAGCGGCTATCACCTCGTCATCTTTTGCGCCAATGAGCCTTGCAATTTTGTTGCCCACTTGAAGGGGCATTTGAAACCAGCCCGCACTGTTCCAACTTTGGATGAGGTCTTGGCCCCACTCTTTTGTCACGGCGGCCGCTACCCGTGCGGGCGTTGCTTTGGGCAATACCCCGAGGGAGTTGCCGTCAAGGTAAATCATGCTTTCAGGCACCTGAAATAAATCACGAAGCGAGCGCAAAGGATCTTGTTGGTCTAGGGCCTGACATTCAGCGAGTGTGTTGGCGGTATTTGTCTTAGTCATAAAGCTTTTTCAGAGTTCTCTCAGAATGGCGCGCACAGGGCTGGCATCTGCGCTCATGAGTTTGAGGGGCAGGGCAATCAGTTCGTAATCGCCTTCTGATGACCTGGTGGCTGTCCATTTAAGTTGAAAGGACGTGTCGCCAAGAAAAACTGGGCTGTCAGCGTCAAGGGGTGGGGAAATGTCCCAAATTTTCTTCATGAGGCGCAAAGATAGCGCGCTCAGGAATTTGTGGTGTCGGTAATATCCAACACATGCCGAAAATAGGCAGAGAACCTGGCCGAAGGCACTTCGTCGTAAACTTACACGCATGAATTTGACCCCCGATTCTTGGCAAGCCATTCAACTCACATTCGAGTTAGCCACGCTGACCACGCTGTTGCTGCTGGTCTTGGCCACGCCTTTGGCTTGGTGGCTATCGCAAACGCAATCTGCTTGGCGCGCGCCCATTCATGCAATGGTCACTTTGCCCTTGGTCTTGCCACCCTCCGTGCTGGGTTTTTATTTGCTCATTGTGATGGGGCCGCAAGGGCCCTTAGGGCAATTGACGCAGTCTATGGGCTGGGGCGTGTTGTCTTTCACATTCTCAGGTTTGCTCATTGGCTCCATCCTGTTTTCTTTGCCGTTTGCAGTGCAACCGTTACAGCACGCATTTGACGCCATCGGTTCACGGCCGATGGAAGTGGCGGCCACTTTGCGCGCTAGTCCCTTAGATGCATTCTTCTCTGTGGCCTTGCCTTTGGCCAAGCCTGGCATGGTCACAGCGGCCATTTTGAGTTTTGCTCATACCGTGGGTGAGTTTGGGGTGGTGCTCATGATTGGCGGCAATATTCCTGGCCAAACTCGCGTGGTGTCGACAGAGATTTATGGGCATGTGGAAGCCATGGAATATGCACAAGCGCATCTGCTTGCTGCTGGCATGTTGGTCTTTTCTTTTGTGGTGCTGTTGGCCTTGGCCTTGATGAATCGGCGTCAAAGGCAGGTGATGTAAAGATGATTCACCTGCAAATCAACATTGCACGTTCAGCGTTTCAGTTGAACCTAGACATTCAATTGCCTGGGCAAGGCATCACAGCCATTTTTGGTCCTTCCGGCTCTGGTAAAACGACTTTGTTGCGCGCAGTAGCTGGTTTGGAAAAAAATCCACAAGGCCTCATTCAAATTGGTGAAAACATTTGGCAAGACACCAAGCAAGGAATTTATTTACCTACTTGGCAGCGTCCTTTGGGTTATGTGTTTCAAGAATCAAGCTTGTTGCCGCATCTAAGCGTTACAGAGAATTTGAACTTTGGATTGAAGCGCGCGTTGAAGTCTGCAAGCAGAGCGCAGATAGAAGCGAACAAAGCTTTGCAAGCATCCATTGAACTCTTGGGCATTGGCGGCTTGTTGCAACGCATGCCAGATGAATTGTCCGGCGGTGAACGTCAGCGCGTGGCCATCGCCAGAGCCATTGCCATGCAGCCGCAATTGCTTTTAATGGACGAGCCCTTGGCATCTTTGGATGCAGCGCGCCGTCAGGAAATCTTCCCGTGGCTTGCCAGGTTGCGTGATGAGCTGAAGATGCCTATGTTGTATGTCACTCACTCTGCTGAAGAGGTGACTCGCCTTGCCGATCACCTGGTGGTGTTGGACCAAGGACATGTCAAAGCACAAGGTTCTGTGAGCGCGGTCCTGTCCCAGGTCGTGAATCCAGTGGTGGTGGGCGAAGATGCTGGCGCGCTGATTGCGGGTTGCATAGGGGCGGTAGATGCGCAGTGGCATTTGTCACGCGTTGATTTTGACGGCGGTTGCATATGGATGCGCGATGCTGGACTGCCAGTTGGCAAAGCAGTGCGCATTCGCATCTTGGCGCGTGACGTGAGTTTGGCCACTGCTGAGCCCCAAAACACCAGCATTCAAAACCAACTGCGCGGTAGCATTCAAAGCATCACGCCAGATGCACATCCCTCTCAAGTGATGGTGGTTTTGAAGTGCGGCACTGAAGAGGTACTGGCTCGAATCACTAAGCGAGCAGTCGATGAACTAAGCTTGCAGGTAGGCCAGTCTGTGTGGGCGCAAGTGAAGTCTGTGGCTTTGGTGGCTTGATCTATCTGACTAAGTTGCCTCGAACCAATTTTCAAGCTTCAGTTTTGGCACACGCGAAAACTCTTTTAAGTTGTTTGTCACCAGCGTTCCGTCAATGCTGAGAGCTTGAGCGGCAATCAAGGTGTCCATTGGGCCGATCGTCAAGCCTTTTTTTTCCAATGAAGCTCTAAGATCTGCATAAAACCAAAGACACTGAACGTCGAATGGAAGTACCCGCAGCGGTGCCAGAAACATGTCCAGCGCTTTCCGATTCTTAATCGATCCTGATTTTGAAACGCCGTATGCCAACTCGGAGGCGGCAATGCTGCTAATGCCAACCTCGCCTGCTTTGTAACTTCTGAAACGTTCCAGTACCTCTGGTGGCCTGTTGTTGATGATGTAGATACATGTGTTCGTGTCTAGCAAAATCACGGCAAAACCTCAGGTCGAATTTGGTGTTCTGGTTGTTGTCGCTCAATCTTGAATGCTGGCTCAAATGCGTTCAAAGCAGCTTCAATCATGTGCCAAGGATTTTCGATAGGCATCAATAAAACGCCATCACCTACACGTTTGATGACGACCTCTTTACCGTTAAATCGGTACTCCTTGGGAAGCCTTACAGCCTGACTGCGACCTGTTTGAAAAATCTTAGCGGTGTCCATGTTGGCTCCTATTGGGATACTGAATTTTGATATATACCATTGGTATGCATCATATGCTAATTCAGTAGAAATGGGTCACACAATTTGCTACAGAGTTTTTATATGCTTTTTTGATATAAATAAACAACAAATGATTCGTTTGAGTTTTGAAGGATGGGTTTCACAATCCCGTCCTTACTCATTTGAGACGCATCATGAACAACATCCAATCCATCGCCGCAGCCGCTTTGCTGGCCGTTTCTGGCCTCAACGTCTCCGCCCAAACATTGCTGAACGTCTCCTACGACGTGGCCCGCGAGTTTTACAAAGAATACAACTCGGCCTTTGTGGCCAA
>Ga0214919_10006850_pt1 | contig 15527 bp, 15 predicted proteins | sample LL1503_MetaG_FD_177994 | JGI IMG/M metagenome (GOLD analysis project Ga0214919, IMG submission 177994) | Freshwater microbial communities from Lake Lanier, Atlanta, Georgia, United States - LL-1503 | ecosystem: Environmental > Aquatic > Freshwater > Lake | place: USA: Georgia | collected... | reverse complement strand
TATATAAAAAAAAGCGTTCATCAAAACCATTGCAAGATTTGAATATATTAAATTTTGCAAATAAAAAACAACCTGACGGGGAATCTATCTCATATGTGCCTTCTTTATGTTTAATTTTTAAATCTCGAAATAAATCAAAAAAGAAACCAAAGAAACTTGGAAATGATCTATAGGTTTGCTGAAAACTTTGATCGCTAAAAAAAAGTTGCGGGATTAAAAGCCCTGGATTTTTAAGACCCTTATACATATCTATCAATTTTCTCAAGACATCAGAATTAAATTCAATATCAGGATTTAATACCAAGAAAAATTGAGAAGTGGCCCCAGAATTTAAACTAAGATTATGACCTTTACCAAACCCAATATTTCCTCCATGATTAATAACATAAATATGTTTATGCATTTTTTCAATGAAACAAATATTTATATCAGAATTATTTATTACAACTAAAAAAAAATTAATATTAGTTGACTCAATAATAGATTGAATCGTTTTTAGAAAAACATTCATATCAGTATCGTAGTAAACAATTGAAATTAAGATCTCTGTTCGTACATGATTTAATGAAAATGATGGCGCTTTAACTTTTTGAGAATAAGAAAAAAATAAATTACTTTGTCGAACTTTAGCTAGGACTTTTTTAAGTGTAATATTCATTAGAAAAATACTTCTAAATTTTAAGGTATTAAAGCGTAAAATTTCAGAATTTGATTTTATAATTGCAATTAAAGAATTAGAGCTTGCGCCTCCAGATCTCATTACAGTTGAAACTGATTTACTATGCGTTATATTTGACTTCGAAATCTTACTTATAAACCGATACATAAGATCGTAATCTGCTGCAATTTTAAATCTAGTATCGAAATTACCGAACATCTTAAAAAGTTTTTTGGATGCAAAAAACGCCGGGTGTGGAGTATGATTGCCTTCAGTAAAATTAATTGAACTATTATCCCACTTACGATAAATTTTATATGGGTATGATTTATTGACTATTAGAATATTAGCAAATATAATTTCTGTATTGATCTTAATGCTTTTATAAATTTTATACAGTGAATTTTTATCGTACAACCAATCATCCGAATTTAAAAAAAGAATAAATTTTCCTGAAGCATGCGTGAGCCCTTTATTCATTGCAAAATAAATTCCTTTATCTTCCTCTGAACATATTATTAAATATTTTACGCCATATTTCTTAGCTAAAAAAAGAGTTTCATCATTAGATTTATTATCAATAATAATGTGTTCAAAATTCTTGTAAGTTTGTGAAGATAAAGACAATAATAAATCTTTAATGTGCCTTTCCGAATTAAATGTTACTGTAATGATCGAAAATTTCATTGCGAACAAATCCTTTTCAAAGCTTTTTCAACATCTAAAGTTGATAAATTTTTATATTTTGATACTAAAAAACGTTCAGAACTTATTAAGCCTGGAGGAGAAAAGTAATCATTTAAATAATTATTATAAATAGCAAGAGTAGGAATATTAAAAAAATAACCTAAGTGCAAAAAAAGGCTATCAGCACCTATATAAAACGATGAATCTTTGAGAGTTCGAACCGAATCATGCAATGTTGAATATTTAATAACTCTATCTGCGTATATATGACATTTGGAATATTTATCATCAAAGTCAAAAAGTGAAATAATAGTGGAAGGTAAGTAATATCTGAGTGTTTCTAAAATTAACAGTAAATCTTCTTCTTTAAGCTCTTTTTTGCCCATTCTAGAATGTGGGTTTATTAATATTGTTTTTAGACTATTTTTACAATCTGACAGGGGTTTAGCTAAACTATCTATATCAATATTATCTGAAAAAAAACAATTATATCGATCACTGTAAATATTAGATTTAGCCTTAGGCCATTTTATATTATTTGAATTACATATTAACGAGTATCGAAAATCTTTTTTTTCACAAAAAAAAGTATTAACGGGGTCGCGATAGGCGTTAATCTTCTTCCTTAGCAAGAAAAGAGAATTTGTAACATCTAAAATTGAAGAATTTCTTACATTAAATAATGGAGGTATTGAACTAACTACTGAATCATATTTCACATTTATTCTTTGACTAAACAGTAACTTTGATAGATAAGCGTTTTCTTCCGATCCAATGAAAAGCCAATCATTCGAGCTACTTTTCTTTGATTCTAAATAATGAATTAATACACTTTGACTGATAACAAAGTCACCAAGTGCAAGAAAATTTAAGATAATATTCAATTATAAGACTTTCTTGCTAAAAGATACCAAGGCGCTAGTGAAGTAATTTTATTAATTTTCTGATACATGTACAAGGCAGCAACTTTAGGCAAGATCAAATGACAAGCGTTTTTACAATTTTTACTCATCTCTTTTAGAAGCTCTCTATTTTTATATATTTTTTTTATTTTGTTTATCAAGTCGTGCTGATCATTTGTTTTAAAAATCAGGCCGACATTATAAGCTTCAATTAATGCTTTACTTCCCGTCCGATCACTACATAATATTGGAGTTTTAGCAAGTATTGCTTCATTAACTACAACGCCCCAACCATCAAAAGAGCTAGGCACAACTAGCAAATGATACCTTTGAATTATTGGCTGTACTCTTTCAAATGGAATCTCACCCTTATACTTTATATAGGTATTGTTAAATTTATACGTGTCTATTTCACCGCTTCCGAAAATATCAAGCTTAATTGCATAGCCTAAATTACTTAAAGATTCAGTTGCATAAATAAGGCTTTTTAAATTTTTTCTAGGGATTAGCTTAGCAACAAAACATATACGAAGACATTTTGATTGAAACGTCTTCCGATGAACTGTATAGGATTTCATTTTTGGCACAAAATATCCAAAAGGGAAAATTTTATTTTTTGGAATACCAAGTTTAGAATATTGAATTACAGATGCAGAGGAAATTGCAAAAATCCCTTTTGTCTTTTTTAAAAAAAGAGAATAATAAATTTTATAAATTAATGGTCTTAATAAAAGCTTTATCAAATTAGAAAATTGAAAATTTTTGCTATGATAACCGTCTAGTGAAGTAGAAAATGGCTCTGATATCAAATAAAATTCAACTTTAAAAATGACGCACAAAAAAATGCAGTAGATTATTTTAATAGAATCAAAAGGGCTGTTTATAATGTAAATTGCATTTTTATTATTCTTAATAACATTGAAGCAAAAAAACAAAAAATTACTACCAGAAGGAATAATCTTCAGGTCAATATTTTTAAAAATATTTTTTTTCCATCCATGCCCATGTTTCTCTTTGTCTACAATCTTATATGAATATGCAATAAATTCGATATCATATAAATCTGCCAATTCTTGATAAGTAAAAGCCTGGTGGTTTGTTAATAGTGTTTGCCACGAAATAATTTTTTTACTTTTGAATTTAATCATTAAAAATAAAGCCTCTTAATCTCATTCCTTCTTTTCTTAAATTACATATTTTAGCTATCCTGTTGCTACAATCTTTTGCTTTAGTTGACAGTAATTTTTTAGATAAAGTGATTTTTTTAATTAAATTAAATAATTCTTTTGGGTTGTTAGATTTTAAATAAAGGGCATTGTCAGCCAATAATTTTCTCACATCACTAACATCAGTTGTGATGGTCAATAAGCCTGCACTAGAAAACTCAATAACCTTTGAAGGGAATGTAGTATTTGCAAATTTACCATCTATTTTTTTTAATGCTAAACCTACATCTGATTTTTTTAAAACTTTTTGATAATCAGACTCATTTAATTTTCCATAATAAAACACCTTGGGATCTTTTTTTGAAGAAGCAATTTGATAAAATTTATCACCCAAAGGTCCGAAGCCAGTTATAAAAAAAGATGCTTTTCTAAATCCTAGGTTACCGTGAGTTCGCATTTTCTTAATTACTTCCAATAAAATTTCTCCGCCAGCATCTTCAAGCAAGGCTCCAGAAAATAGAAAATTAATTCCTTTCTTTTTGGGCTTTTTTTGAAATAGATTTAAATCTACAATACCGTAGTAACATATTGTTTTTTTTATGCTAGTTGAAGTCTTTATAGCTTTACAAGCTAATATAGCCCCTTGTTTACAGAAATAATCAAATAAAATAGAAATAGGTTTTAAATAAAAAATATCCCTTAAATTTCTATTTTGCTTGTCTGTAAATTCATTATCCTCCAAATCTAAAATACAGCGATATCCAAGTGCTTTTGCTAATAACAAATGAAATATATAAAGAAGCCTTCTATTATAAAAAACAATCGCTACATTTGATTTTAAAGATAATCTGACAAGCAAATCTAGAAGGCCAAAAAATGAAATAATTTCAGAAATAAGCCATAAAGAACAAAAAGAGCTATAAATATATGGTATACCGTTAACTATTTTAGCTTCCCTTTTATACCATCGAAGGATAGATGAAGATTTACCCCTTCCAAAACTAAGTATATAAGGCCTAACATTACCTTCTTTTAAAGCCTTTGCCATAAAAAATACTTTTCTGGATCCGGCTGGACTATCAGTCTCTATTGATCTTTTTCTTCTCGTGTTTTCATCAAACGCATTGCATAAAAAAATTACCCTGGATTTCATTTTGGTAGTTTTTTAATAAATTTTGCCGGAACACCTGCAGTCAAGTTGTTTTTGCGATTACTCTTCAAAACTACTGAGCCTGCTCCAATGACAGAGCCATTTGCTAAATTTACACCGCCTAAAATTACAGATCGAGCTCCAATCCAACATCCGTCTCCAATCTCAACTGGTTTTGCAATTCCAATACCAGCACGTCTAATGTGATTACCAATTAAATGCGATCCTGGGTGGATTAAAACACCTGGGGCAATATCACAATTAGAGCCTATAGTTATACTTGCATCTTCATGCGTATGAATTGCCACATCAGGACTTATCCAAGAATTATCTCCTATGGTTAAAGCACCGTTACCATAGATCTTACCATTACCGCAGAAACGAACATTCCTACCCAGTTTTACTCCAGCAAGCTTTAATAAGAAACTTTTAAAGTAAAAAAATCTAGTTGGGGGAAGAAGTCTAAAAAGAATATTAATTAAATGTCTAAACATATTAGATTATCACAAAGAATTTTTCCTTAATTTTAAAATAGAAAATAGCACTAACAAAATTAAAATTGAATATGAGTACTGCATCAAGTATGGTCTCTGGAGCAATAAAAGAAAAACACCAAAATATATAAATTTTTTCTCTTTTATAGCAACCCAAATAAACAAAGCAAGAATAAGATAATAAGGAAAAGATATTAAGACTCCGTAATGAACTACTAATGATAGTGGGTTTTCCCCATAATTAAGAAAATGAAATGAATCACAAATCGAATTACCAAGCATACAATTTGCATTTAAACCCCACAGGAAAACATTTTCAGATAGGTATTCAAATGCTTGAACTACTAGAATAGTTCGATTATCCCCAGCAAATTTTCCATTTTCAAAATGCAATCTCTCTGCCAATTTATTTATTAATAGAGAAACAGCTGGCATAAAGAAATAAAGGATTGTAAGAACAGCAAAAGCGGCCAACAGATAAAGAAAAAAGTACTTTTTTTTACGTGAACCAATAAATTCATCCAAAAGAAAAAAAAGAAAAAATACAAAAAAAGACAATGAAGTGGTAATAAATCCTAAAATCATGAATAGCCAACCATACTTTTTATCTAAATTTTGGCTTTGCATTAAAACAAAAGTCATACAAATAAAAAAAATAAATGCTCCAGGCTCATCATAGATACCCGAGGGCCTAATAAAAATTGAATGGAAATTACTTTCAAATGAATTAGCAAATGTTGCTAAATAAAAATTATTTATTCGGCCATCAAGATTGGTTATAGAAAATAATGCTTTTCCATCCAGGTAAGCATATAAAAAACCTACGAGCGAAAGAAATAATAAAGAGGAATAAAAAAACCTAAGTTTCTTTGTTAACAAGATCAAATCAGATTTTGAGATTATATTTACAATCAATAAAGAAGTGCTAAAGTAAGCAATGAGTTTATATGTGTTCTGCTCCCAATGGATAGTATGTATAGTAATTAAAAAAAATAATAAAAATAAAATAGAAAGTGATAATTTAAGATAAATATCAAAGGTATAAAAATTCCTAAACTGCTTTAATTCAAAATTTAAATACAATTTAATTGAAATTGCGGTAATTATTGTAAGTATAGATAATTGATTTCCCTTTAGAATAAAATAATTATCAATAATAGGAGATGGTGCAATTGCTATAGCAACAAAAATTAAGCTAATAAATGATGATTGTAAAAAATTGGTTAATTTAGTCTTGTCCAGAAATTACTCCCAACAGTCTCTAATATTTGTAAAATCTTTAATGATATTTTCTAAAATTAAAAGTCGCTTCTGATCATTAAATTGATTAATAATTTTTTTGCCCTCTTTAATGAGCCTCATTTTTAATTTGGGGTTTTTATAAAGTCTATTCAATTGATGAGCCATAGAATTTGAATTACTAAGGTCCATTAATAACGCAGCTTTTCCAACTTCCTCCCTAAATCCAGGAAGATCAGAATACAAAACAGGGACTTCTAAGTGAAATGCCTCTAATGGCGGAAGATTTGTTGGGCCAAAATAAGAAGGCATAACAAGGGCAAATGATTGCTTATAAAGATCAACAATTTCGTTGTCGTTAACAAATCCAGCAAAATGAACTCTGCTGGATATTCCTAATTTATATGCCATATTACTAATATATTGCATATTTCCTTGATCGCCACCGGAAAATATCACTGAAATTACCACGCCAAATGAATCTTCAAGATTTTTTATTCCTCTTAATATATATATGTGATTTTTATGGGGCCAGAACTGTGCGGGATAGAAAATATATTCTGTTTTCAATTTAAATTTTTTACGTATATTCGTATGTTTTACATATTTTTTAATTTGTGTAGAAATCGACGGAGCAAAGGGCAAGATGTGAATTCGACTTTCGTTTACACCATATCGAGCACTTATATTAAATTTTCCTAATTGAGATTCTGCAATAATAGCTGCTGACTTCTTTAATATATTGTTAAATAGAAATTCCCTTGAGGAAAAGTTTGTTCCTGATCTTACTTCTGGAAATTCTGGATAATCTCTATGGCACAAATCCCATATTGTTATCATAAAATTTGTATTTTCTAGGTTCGCCGCAAGAGTTGTAGGAGATAAAAAATATACTAAGTCAAATTTATTCTTCTTTAAAAACAAATTAAAAACATTGAATTTAAAGAAAAAACTTGTCCAATAGAAAATCATGCTTTCACGGGCGAGTCTGTGAAGAATTAATAGGGCCCTCTGAAAAAAATTAAATTTTATAAACTCAGCTTCTAAACCAAATGATTTTAAAAAATTAATATTTTCCTTAATATTAGTAAAGTATTTTATAGACACAATATTATTTGGAAGTTTTTTTGCTAATAAAGCTGCATTTAATGATTGCTGGAAACCTCCCCCAACCAAAATTTTTTGATCGAAAAAAATGCCTAATTTAATTGGATCTCTTTGTAATTTTATAGCAGTTTTTTTCATGGATTATCTTTACAAGATTACAAATATAAGTTAAGTAAAAATCTCTAAAATTGCATTTGAAACTTGGGTCATTTGACTCTCGGTTAAAGCCAATCCACTAGGAATGTAGAACCCTCTATTATATAAATTTTCTGCAACCGGATAAGTCTCGCCTTTAAACATTCCAAGCTCTACAAAATAAGGTTGCGAATGCATTGGATAAAAGAAAGGACGTGTACCTATTTTTCTTTTGAGCAATTCTTTCATTGCTTTTGCAGCATCAAGACCAATGTTTTTTCTTATAACCAGTCCATAAACCCAATAAATATTTGTTGAGTAATCACGTGATTTTTCAGGAAGCTTAAGTGCACTTATATTTTCAAATGCTTTATTATAAAAATCACCAATACTTCTTTTTTTTGCAACAAATTCATCTAAACGCTCTAATTGAGCTAATCCGACTGCTGCCTGAAGATTAGTCATACGCATATTCCATCCAAGTCTTGTATGAACAAACCTTTTCTCACTACTAAAACAGAGATTCCTTAGGCTTCTACATTTTTCTGCTAAATCATCGCTGTCAGTTACAACCATACCACCTTCGCCAGTAGTAATATTTTTATTGGCATAAAAGCTAAATGTACTGATATCCCCAAAACTACCACATGGTAAATTGAAGTAATTTTGGCCATGCATTTCCGCTGCATCTTCAATAACTTTTATATTATGTCTATTTGCAATCTCAAGTAATGGATTTATATCAACTGGCAATCCATAAATATGCACCATCATAATTGCTTTAGTTTTTTTTGTGATTTTTTTTTCAATTTGAGTAACATCCATATTCCATGTATTGGAATCGCTATCCACAAAAACTGGCGTAGCTCCTAATCTTATTATTTGGAGAATGCAGGAGATAATAGTAAAAGTAGGCATTATTACTTCGTCACCAGGGCGGATATCAAGAACTTCGATTGCAAGATCAATTGCTGTAGTGCCGTTTGTTACTGCAATTGCATGCTTACGATTAACTCTGGATGCAAATTTTTTTTCAAATTCTGAGACGAAGGGTCCGTCAGAAGAAATCCAGCCAGAATCGATACATTGAATTAAGTATTTTTTTTCATTGCCATTCAATAAAGGTTCGTTAACAGGGACAAAGTCAGACATAATTCACTTTTTCTTTAGTACAACGAAAATAGCCCATGTATCCTCGCTTGGAATATTTTTTGTTACTAGATCATGGGCTTCAACTATTTCAAATCCATGAACATTAGCAATAAAATCTATTTCCGGAAGTGAAAAATGTCTCATTGAATGAACCTCTGAAAACTTATAAAAGGAATCATCGTTCTTGTTGCGTTCAATGATTGTGTAGTTCACATCTATTTGATTTTTATTAGAAAAAATTTCCGGCTCTGCAATACGTATTATTTCAACTTCACTGCCAGTTAATCGCTTAATTCTTATTGAGGGCTTTTGACTATATACAGCTGGACTATACCAAAAGTCGAAGGCAAATAATCCACCAGAAATAAGATGCTCACTTGCCCTACAAAAAATTTTTTTTAAATTTTCATTTTTTAATTGATAACTAAAAACATGAAAAAGTGAAATAACAAAATCAAATTCTGAGCTTACCTTTAAATCACAAATATTGCCGCATTCAAAACTAAAGCCATCAAATGGCTTAATTTTAGAAATCATTTTTTCACTCAAATCTATGCCATGAACTTTATAACCTAGCTTAACAAATTCGCGGGCATGAATACCTGTACCACAACCGTACTCCAATATCTTTTTCCCAGATTTATTGTATTTCTTTAGTATTTCAATTACATTTTTGACCTCACCAAGATAATCCTTGTCTTTATAAAGCAAGTCATAATACTTACTGTAGTCATCGAAATTATTTTTTTTGTTTAACATATTAATTATCAACTTTTATGAGAAATTCCACTAAAGCGTATCTTGTCTTCATCACCAGCGTATGGTCCCTGCTTTACTTCTATTATTTCAGCATCTTCGATTATCTCGAATCCATGGCCACCATAAGCTAATAAAATTATATCCCCAGCATGAAGTAAAGTACTTTGAAAATAAACTTTTTCATTGGAATAAAAATCAACTTTAACCTGACCACTTTTTATTATTAAAACTTCTTTAGTGAAGTGAACTTCTCTGGATACGGATTTATGAATGTGTGGTTCAATTATATATCCCTTTGATCTATTCATGAACCCAAGCTGCTGAGAATAATGCTCAGGCGTAAAGAATTTAATGCCGTTACAAGTAAATGAAGATCTAATGATAAGTGCCGCATGCAAGCCCTCATGCCAAATCTCCTCAATTCCTTTCATTATAAGGCTCCTTTACTTAAAAATCTTTTTTGCAATGTTTCTGTATATGTAGGATGCATCATAGTAAAAGTATAGCCAATATGTTCTGCAATTTTTAATCTTTGATCGAGTAAGTCACCATGAACATTTAAAACATACTTATTTAAATTGTTTTTGGGGACAAAATGCTCGAAGAATTTGGGGTGCGCAGATTGGATAGAATTTAGTAAATTTTCATAAGCATGTTTAGAAGAATTACTCCAGAAGAGTTTATTTTTATCTTTAGGTGATCTGCCATCAAACCCCCATAAATAAATATGCTTTGATAATGTGCAGCCAATCGGCAAAAGTAGCAGAGCTAAAACATTGCCCATTTCTGGCAAATTAAAATTCTCCATTAAATTAACATGTATATTTTTATGCTTATTAACCGGAATTGGAACTAAACGATCTTCGAACTCCCCAAGTTCTCTTCTTACTATGGAATCAAAAAATTCAGGGTATATAAAAAGAATATCAGATTCATGCAATCGCTTTTTAAGGTCTTTTCTAAAAGTTCTTGCGAATTTTGTGTGGCCAAAATGGTAAATTGCGTCTCCAGCTACAATAAAATTAGGGTTTAGATGGTCCCAAAGCGTAGGATCTTTTACAATTGTGTTACATACAATTCTATATCCGTCTTCCCAATGCTTTGTAATAGCTTTATCTAGAGAAACTCCTGTTCCGAAAATATATGCCTTTTTAAGGCCCTTTTGTTTAAGTATAAATACATATTTATCAAAAATTGATTTAGATTCTTTTACATTTACTTTATGGTTATTAACGTAATTTGAGAATCTTATCCATTCTGAACCATCGTTTGGATTTTCAAATGAATCAACCCAAAATAAATTTTTTAATAGGGCATTTTTAAATTTTAAAGAAAAAATTTTACTGCCATATTGCAAGACTGGCTCATTGCTAAAGCATGCCCTAAAAGGGACGGAATTTGAAAAAATTAATTCTTTAAGATAATATTTTGGATAATAAAAAGAAAGTCGCTCTTTCAAATCCTCCTTATCATTTGTAAAATTAACAACATAAATATATTTGTTTTTATAAAAAAATGAAAAAAGATAAGTAAATAAAAGCAATCCCAGATCAATAATTTTAAGCGCTATTTTTTTAAAAAATATATTCATATTAAAGTTTTAAGAACTTCGCTTTTTTTTGACTTAGGCCTGTAACGTCTTTAAAATTTATATCGAATAAGCTTCCCGCATATCTATTAGATTCATCATTTAAGTTTGCACTACTTACGAATAAATGATTCATATTTGCCCCGCCGAAGCAGACATTGCTAACCTTCAAGACTGGCAAATCAATTTTTTTTAACAATGTGCCTTCTTTATTAAAATGACTAATTTTTCCACTACCCCACATTGCAACCCATAAATTTCCCAAGGAATCAAAACACATACCATCTGGAATACCTTCTTCAATATCGAATCGTTTCCATAATCGTTTATTTGATATTTCCCCTTTTTTTATATCGACGTCGAATGAATAAATTTCCCTTTTAAAGCTGTCAGTATGTAATAATGTTCTTTCGTCAAGGCTTATTACTGGCCCATTTGCAATGCAATAGCCATCATCAACCACCTTAATATTAAAATAACTATCCATTCTAAAGAAGGGATTATTGTTATTATAAACTGGATTATCCGACATAGATCCGAACCATATCGCTCCTGTAGAATCAGCGCACACATCATTTAGACGAGAATTTTTATCGTCAAAAGAAAATTCTTTAATTATTTCAAATTTAACTGGATTTGATCTTAATGCAATTGCAATTGAGTGAGAAAAACCAATCAAAAATTTGTCGGATTCAAATATTGGCATAATCCAAGAAACTTTTTCATGAAATAGCCATGAGTTAAATTTATGATTCTTAAAAGACCAAATTTTTTTACCAATAATATCAGTCCACATTAATTCATTAAAATCACTGTCCCAAAAAAGCGACTCTCCTAAAAGATTCCTAATTGGATATTTTTGAATTTTCATTCAAGACTATTAGGGTCATGGAGCACGGAAGAGATTCCACCACTAAATTCTATGCAAGAACCTGTTAAAAACGCTTGATCATTTAATGATAAATTTACAATAAATTTTGCAAGTTCTTCAGGGTCTGCGATAGAGCGTGAGGGGTGAAATGTCTTCAAATCATTTTTATAGTTTGATTTATTTCCGAATGACTTATTCAACATCCTAGTTTGGATTGCTGCTGGCTCAATTACATTTACTCTAACTCGACCACCTAAATCAATTGCCATGGCTCTGGACATTGCACTTAATGCTGCTTTGCTTGTTGAGTAGGCTAAGAAATTTTTTTTTGTTAGTTTGGCATGGATGCTACTAATATTTAAAATTGAGCCGTTTGATTCTTGCAGCTTTTTGAACAATTCCTGTGAAATTAAAAACGGTGCAATCAGATTAACATTTAATGTTTCTTGCCAATCTCTTCTAGAAAGATTATTTACCCCCCCTAAAATTTGGATAGCAGCATTATTTATTAATATTGATAAATGTTTTTTTCCAATACTTTTTTTTATATTCTTAAAGAAAGTATTCGCGTAAAGCTTATCTTCGACAATTTTATTGAGATCTGCCTTTATATAAAAATCACATTCAAGATTGTTTGATTTTTCATGAATATCCGTTGCTATAACAAAATATTTGGCTTTTTTAAATTCTGTCGCCAATGCGCAACCTATTTCTCCGGCCGCTCCAGTTATTAACGCAATTTTTTGTTGATTTAAAATCATGAAATGGAATTATTTAAAAATTTTATTAACTTATTAATTGATAGAATACTTGCTCTTTCAACTGCATCAATAGTATTTGATGCATTATGTGATCCAAAAATGCATCTAGGATGTCCATGCAAAGCAGAGGTTATAGGCAATGGCTCGTCTTCAAAAACATCAAGGGCAGCTGAGTGAACAACACCTTGATTAAGTGCAAATTCTAAATCTAGCTGATTAATAATTGGGCCGCGACCTACATTTACAATTCGAACACCGGACTTTACTTTGCTGAAAATATCTTTATTTAGCATATGCTTACTAGTTTCGTTGAGTGAGCAGGTTGTAACAATGAAATCGGCTTCTAAAATTCTTTCCGGCCAATCTGCAATATCTTCATTTATACCTGCTTTAAAATCTTTCAAATATGGATCATAGATAATTATTTTCATATCGCAGGCAGCCAGTCTTTTTGCAAGAGATTTTCCAATATCGCCATAACCAATTACTGCAACAGTCTTATCTTTTAATGATATTCCAGGAGGTTTAGGCCAAAAACCTTCTCGAACTGCGCGATCAATTTCGAATGTATGGCGAGCAAGTCCTATTACATAACCTAAAGCGATATCAGCAACTTCAGCGCCAAATATATTTGGAGTATTATCTATTTGTATATCAAAATCTCTGCATGCTTGAAAATCGATATTATCTGTGCCGATCCCCCATTTAATAGCGGCTTTAAGCTTTCCTTTTTTGCCAGCTTCGAATACCTCTCTCGTCGCTGGGTCGTCGCCTATAATCCAACCATCATGCTCGGGAAGCAATAATTTGAGCTCTTGTTCACTGAGAGTTTGAATAACATTTGGCGCAGTATAATTTAAATTATATTCTTGAAAAATTGATTCAAATCTAGAAATCATTCCTAGCATTGGAGGGCAAGTAACTAAAATATTGAATTTCTTCATTTTTACTTTCGAGTCAAATAGCTAGCAACTGCTAATGCCAAATCCCAATCATTTTCATTGTCTATATCAATAGATTCGATTTTTGGTGTTTCAAAAAGCATTGGAGCATTTCCAATGCGTGCATTTGCATGATGAAAACTTTCCTCGCTAAAAATATAAAGGTTGGAATTTTCCTTAAACCAGGGCTCAAGATCTTGTGTTGGAATAAGATTCCTAGGGTCATGATTTACAGGACTACAATCATTTCTATAAAAACGTGACTGCTCTTTATCGACAGAAAAAAGTGAATCCGCTTCTTTATTATCAAGTTTTTTCTTAAAAGCATTTATAGCATCTTTGATAGTTTTTGCACTTAATAAAGGATTTGTTGTATGAGTCATCACATACAAATTAGCGGGAATAGCACTTATATCATCTAACAAAATTAAATTCATAGAGGTGCTGTCCCCTTGTAAATCTTGTTTTCTATCGCGAATAATGATTCTGGATGTCTCAACAAGGCCATTTTCAAAAAGAATTTCTCGGGCATCGGTATTAATTACAATTAAATCTATCTCTTCAATAGAAAGTAATGTATCAAGGATCCATTGAAAAAGCGGTTTACCTAGAAAATTGCGGAAATTTTTTCCCTTAACCCTGACGCTATTTGCTTTCATGGGAAGTAAAGCAACGATATTTGATTTCATTAGTGTTTGAAAAGTCTTCATATTAGGTATTATTTCGGGTAAAAATAATGCTCTTTATCGGAAGTAGACAATTTTTTATGTTCCTTATTTCCTCTATAAACTCCTAAATACTGATATGTTCTATAAAGTAAAATCTCTAACAAATATTTTTTAATTTTTTTTTCTTTTGTGGCAGCCAAAAAATCACTTATTACACCATTTAAAATATACCTAACGAAATCAAATATGCTAATATGAATCTGAGGCATAATTTTTTGAAGAGCTAACGCTTCTCTTTCAAAGCGCCACATTACTTGATTCCATTTCTCATTATGATAGTGGTAAACAACAGAATTTGATATATAGGCAATAGTTTTATTGTCTATTTGCAATCTTTTTGCTAAATCCATATCTTCTAGTCCAGTTAGCTTTTCGTCAAAAAGATATTTTTGCCAAATCTTTTTTGAAATCGCAGCATTAGCATTATTACAAAAAAAATTGGATTGGGGTGCCTTTGATTTACTTGGGAAAAATTTATGAAAAATTCGAGATTCACTATATTTGCTTGAGGGCCCGGATAATTGTCGGCCATAAACATAATCAAAACGCCTGTCTAGTATTGGTTGGCACAATCGCATAAGCCATAAATTATTTTTTGGTACACAATGGCCACTAATAAAAACTAAAATCTTACCTTTAGCAGCTTTGCACCCGTAATTCAAAGACCGGCCAAATGTAAAAGAATTTTTAGAAATATGCTTAATAATACAGTTATGAGATTTGGCAATCGCCAAAGTTTCATCTGTTGACCCTGAGTCAACAATAATAATTTCAATACTATGATGTCGAATACTTTGACTTTTTATCGCTAAAAGTAGGTCTCTTAAATATAAAGATTCATTTAAGGTTCTGATAATTATACTTATTAACATGATGAGAATTAATGAATAAATTTTAAAAAATCGGGAGGGTTTTTAAATTTTTGTTTTGAATTATTAAAAATAAATTTTGCATAATTTATATTTGATCTTGTTTTAGATGCAATAATAATTGAGCTACTTTTATGAAATCTAGTGTAATTGATTTTATCCACGATAAAGTAATTATTCAAATCAAAAAGGTACCCCAATAACACTCTGGCTTTTTTAATTTTTTCATTATTAATAAGCGTACTTTTTCTTATAGTCTTCAGCTTGAACTCGTAATCCTCAATTGATTTGGAGTGCGTTACAAAACCATATCTAGAATA
>Ga0214919_10006849_pt1 | contig 15530 bp, 12 predicted proteins | sample LL1503_MetaG_FD_177994 | JGI IMG/M metagenome (GOLD analysis project Ga0214919, IMG submission 177994) | Freshwater microbial communities from Lake Lanier, Atlanta, Georgia, United States - LL-1503 | ecosystem: Environmental > Aquatic > Freshwater > Lake | place: USA: Georgia | collected... | reverse complement strand
GACCCTGGTATGCAATCTTTAGCTTGCCTGAGCAAGCAGCTGATGCTGACGGAGCGAATGCAACAAATGATGATGTTGCGATAGCTACGGCAGCTACAACCGCGAGAACGCGATTCTTCTTCATATAAGTAGTGCCTTTCCTGTTCTTGTGTCCCGGGACAGGGAGGTTGAAAGGGTAATGGCAAGGGTGAGGATTAGACAAGGCAGGGCCCCGCGTGAATTGTTTCAGTTTCGTTATATTTGAGATCTAGGTATCACAAAGTGAGACTTATTTGGACTACTTATCTGGGACCGCATTTGGGTTGATTACAGCCTCGGCAACTTCCTTCATTGTCAGGCGGCGATCCATCGCAGCTCTTTGAATCCAGGAAAAGGCTTCCGGCTCGGAAAGATTTAAAGCCTTCATCAAGATGCCTTTAGCGCGATCGATTAATTTACGAGTTTCAAGTCGGTCATGAAGATCAGCTACTTCGGCAGCTAGTGATTTCATTTGCAGATGTCTGCTAATTGCAATTTCAATCGCCGGCATTAGATCACCAATTGTGAATGGCTTCACAACGTAAGCCATGACACCGGCATCACGAGCGCGATCAATTAACTCTTTTTGTGAAAATGCGGTCAGCATCAGCACAGGTGCGATCTCAATTATTTTCTCAGCTGCAGAAATTCCATCAAGTACCGGCATCTTTACATCTAGGATCGCAAGATCTGGTTTATGTTCTGTGGCTAAATCAATCGCCTCTTGTCCATTGGTTGCTTGCGCTACAACTTCATAACCAGCGCCCTGCAACATTTCAACAAGATCCATACGGATGAGCGCTTCATCTTCAGCGACAAGGATGCGAACGCTCATGTTCTATTCATCCTCTCGGAATTAAAGGTTATCTAGCGTGCCCCGAGTCGGATTCGAACCGACACTATGCAGTGTTTGAGACTGCCCTCTCTACCGTTGGAGTACCGAGGCTTGAAGAGGGAATTCTAGCCTCTTCGTGAGTATCAGCGGTACGCGGGAACTACGCCACCAACTGCATCACCGACGCGGTGAACGCGCATAGCGTTAGTGGATCCTGGAATTCCGGGAGGTGCACCAGCAACGATGACCACATTTTCGCCAACCTGCGCGCGACCTGATTCGATCAATGTTGCATCAGCCTGCTTCACCATGTCATCGGTGTGCTTAACCATCGGAGTAATCGCAGGCTCGACTCCCCATGTCAATGCAAGGCGGTTGTATGTGCCCTCTTCTGGCGTGAAAGCAAGAATTGGAATTGGAGAGCGAAGACGAGCCATGCGGCGAGCAGAGTCGCCGGTCTGAGTAAATGTCACTAAGTATTTCGCATCAACGACCAAGCCAACCTCAGCTGCAGCGCGGGTAATAGCGCCACCCTTGGTCTTTGGTGTTGTGCGAAGGGGACGGATCATTTCAAATCCACCCTCTTCTGTGCGAGCGATAATTCGAGCCATAGTTGCCACAGCTTCGATTGCAAAGGCACCAACAGATGTTTCGCCTGAAAGCATGAGTGCATCTGCACCATCAAGAACTGCGTTTGCACAATCTGTAGCTTCGGCACGTGTTGGTGAAGAGTTTGTAATCATGGAATCAAGCATTTGAGTTGCCACGATTACTGGCTTTGCAGCCTCGCGTGCAAGTTCGATGCAACGCTTCTGAACTAGAGGTACCTCTTCAATTGGAAGCTCCACACCTAGATCACCACGAGCAACCATGATGCCATCAAAGGCATTTACGATCTCCTGCAGATTTTCTACAGCTTGTGGCTTTTCAATCTTTGCAATTACTGGAATTCGGATTCCTTCTTCATCCATAATTGCATGAACATCATCGACATCTGCAGCGTTACGAACAAATGAAAGAGCGATGAAATCTGCGCCAGCATGTAACCCCCAGCGAAGATCTTCCTTATCCTTTTCAGATAAAGCAGGAACTGAAACCGCAACACCTGGAAGGTTGATTCCCTTGTTGTTTGAAACAAATCCTGGCTGAATTACCTTAGTAACAACATCGTTGCCCTTAACTTCAACAACCTCGACAGTTACCTTGCCATCATCAATAAGGATGCGATCTCCTGGCTTGCAATCTCCTGTCAAACCTTTGTAAGTAGTTCCAACACGATCCTTAGTGCCTTCAACCTCATCAACGGTAATAGTAAAGATGTCACCACGGAAAAGTTCGTGTGGGCCATCAGAAAAACGAGCTAAGCGAATCTTCGGACCTTGAAGGTCTACAAGGATTGCAACAGGCTTGCCCGCTTCCTTTGCAGCTGCACGTACGCGGTCTAAACGGTTTTGATGCTCGTCATACCCACCATGTGACAGGTTCAGACGCGCCATATTCATTCCAGCTTCGATGAGCTCCTTGACCTTCTCAGGAGATTCAACGGCAGGACCCATCGTGCAAACAATCTTCGCTCTACGCATAAGTGAACCTTAAACCATTAGTGGGCGGGCGGTTGGCTCTATGGGCGCAGGAAGTTGGGTGCGTCCAGTGAGATATCTATCAACTGCAGCAGCTGCACTTCGTCCTTCAGCGATTGCCCACACGATCAATGATTGACCGCGTCCAGCATCACCGGCAACAAATACACCCTCTTCAGTTGATTGGAAATTTTCATCGCGCTTGATATTTCCGCGCTCATCAAGTTGAACCTCAAGTTGCGTAAGAAGTGGAGATTTTTCTGGACCTGTAAAGCCCATCGCCATAAAAACAAAATCTGCTTTTAGCTCCTTTTCACTTCCTGCAACCGGCTCAAACTTTCCATTTACAAATTGTGTTTCAACGATCTTGATTGCACGTAGATTGCCCTTGTCATCACCTAAGAACTCTTCAGTGCTGACAGAGAACATACGATTATCTTTTTCTTCATGAGCACTTGAAACACGATAGATCATTGGATAGGTAGGCCAAGGCTGACCAGATGGACGTTCTTCTGTTGGGCGAGGCATGATCTCTAATTGAGTAATACTTGCAGCACCTTGGCGAATTGAAGTTCCAAGACAATCTGCACCTGTATCTCCGCCACCAAGAATCACAACATGTTTTCCAGCAACATTAATTGGTGGAGTTTCAACCTCACCCAGCGCCTGCTTGTTGCCCCATGGCAAAAACTCCATAGCTTGATAGATGCCCTTAAGCTCGCGCCCCTTAATTGCAAGGTCGCGCCATTGTGTTGAACCGATCGCTAATACAACAGCGTCATACTTCTTGCGAAGATCAGAGCCCGTTAATTCGCCACCGACATCTACACCTGGGCGGAAACGAGTTCCCTCCTTTTCCATCTGCTCAAGACGGCGATCAAGAATGTGCTTTTCCATTTTGAACTCAGGAATTCCATATCGCAATAAGCCACCGATCTTGTCAGCGCGCTCGTACACAGCCACTGTGTGGCCTGCGCGGGTTAACTGCTGTGCAGCAGCTAGTCCTGCAGGACCTGATCCGATAACCGCAACTGTTTTGCCAGTTAAGCGATCTGGAATCAATGGCTTTACATTTCCGGCCCCAAAAGCCTCTTCGATTGTGCGAAGTTCTACCTGCTTAATTGTTACCGCGTCACGGTTAATTCCAACAACACATGCGGTTTCACAAGGAGCAGGACATAAACGACCAGTGAACTCAGGAAAGTTATTGGTTGCATGCAGGCGATCGATCGCTTCATTCATATCGCCGCGATACATCAGGTCATTCCATTCAGGAATTAAGTTTCCAAGTGGGCAACCGTTATGGCAGAAAGGAATTCCGCAATCCATGCAACGACCGGCTTGCTTTTGCAAGTGCTCGATGCTTTGAGGCTCATACACTTCGCGCCAATCTTTAATGCGAACATCAACTGGTCGACGCTTTGGTGTTTCGCGCGGAGTTGTCATAAATCCCTTTGGATCAGCCATTTGCTGCAACCTCCATCACTAGCGCATCTACCGGTAAGCCCTCACGAGTTGCCCGCTCCATTGCAGCAAGAACGCGTGCATAGTCACGAGGCATGATGAGCGAGATTCGAGCAACGCTCTTATCCCAATCCTTCAACAAAGCTGATGCAACTTCAGAACCTGTTTCAGTAAAGTAAGAAGAGATATGAGACTTCAAAATCTCCTTCTGATCATCAGGTACTGCAAGTACATCAACCATGTCAGCGTTTACATTTGCAGTATCTAGATCTAAGACATACGTGCGACCGCCTGACATACCGGCTGCAATATTGCGACCAGTGCGACCTAGAACAATCACAGTTCCACCAGTCATGTATTCGCAGCCGTGATCGCCAATTCCTTCAACGATCGCTAATGCACCAGAGTTACGAACGCAGAAACGCTCTCCCACAACTCCGCGAATAAAGATCTCACCAGCGGTTGCGCCATATCCAATGACATTTCCTGCGATCACATTGTCTTGAGAGTTAAATGAAGCGCGCTCATCTGGGCGTACAACAACACGACCACCTGAAATTCCCTTGCCGACATAGTCATTGGAGTCACCGTACAAGCGAATCGAGACACCCTTAGGAAGGAATGCGCCCAGTGATTGGCCTGCAGAGCCATGCAAAGTCACATCGATTGTTCCGGCAGGCAATCCCTCTGCTCCGTACTTACGTGTTACTTCTGCACCAAGCATTGTTCCGACTGTGCGATTTACATTTCGAACAGGCAGATCAATCTTTACCGCTTCACCCTTTGTAAGTGCCGCTTGTGAAAGTTCAATTAGCTGATTATCAAGGGCCGCATCCAAACCATGATCCTGCTTGATGGTGTTGTGCAAAGCGCTATCTACATCTGGACGGACCAAAAGTGGCTCAAGGTTTAATCCTGCAGCCTTCCAGTGATCAACAGCCTTGCGAGTATCTAGATACTCAACATGTCCGATTGCTTCCTGCAAAGTGCGGAATCCAAGTTGAGCCAATAGTTCGCGGACCTCTTCAGCGATGTATTCAAAGAAGGTCTCGACAAACTCAGGCTTTCCGCTGAACTTCTTACGAAGCTCTGGGTTTTGAGTTGCAACGCCAACTGGACAGGTATCCAAGTGACATACACGCATCATGATGCAACCAGAAACAACTAGCGGTGCCGTTGCAAAGCCATACTCTTCTGCGCCGAGAAGCGCCGCGATAACAACATCGCGACCTGTCTTTAGCTGACCATCTGTTTGAACAACGATGCGATCGCGCAATCCATTAAGCAGCAATGTCTGTTGAGTTTCAGCCAGACCTAGCTCCCAAGGAGCACCAGCATGCTTCAAAGATGTCAGTGGTGATGCACCTGTTCCACCATCGTGGCCTGAAATCAAAACAACATCAGCGTGCGCCTTAGAAACACCAGCAGCAACGGTTCCGACGCCAACTTCAGCAACAAGCTTTACATGCACACGTGCATTCTTATTTGCATTCTTAAGATCATGAATAAGTTGTGCAAGATCTTCAATCGAATAAATATCGTGGTGAGGTGGAGGTGAAATTAAGCCCACACCAGGTGTTGAGTAACGGGCCTTTGCGATCCATGGGTACACCTTGTTACCTGGAAGCTGTCCGCCTTCTCCTGGCTTTGCTCCTTGAGCAATCTTGATCTGAATATCATCGCTATTTACCAAGTAATTACTTGTCACACCGAAGCGACCTGATGCAACCTGCTTGATTGCAGAACGCTTTGAATCACCATTTGCCATTGGGATAAAGCGCTCTGGCTCTTCTCCGCCTTCGCCAGTGTTTGATTTACCACCAAGGCGGTTCATTGCGATCGCTAAGGTCTCATGAACTTCAGCAGAGACCGATCCATATGACATCGCACCGGTTGAGAAACGCTTAATGATTTCACTTGCTGACTCAACCTCATCGATTGAGATTGGCGCGTTAACGCCATCTTTAAATTGGAACAATCCACGAAGTGTCATCAAGCGCTTGCTTTGTTCATTAACGCGATCTGTATAGCGCTTGAAAATGTCATAACGCTTATTGCGTGTCGAATGCTGCAATGTAAATACAGTCTCTGGATCAAAGAGGTGAGGCTCACCTTCACGACGCCACTGATACTCGCCGCCAATAGGAAGACGCTTTGTTCCTGGAACTTCTCCCCCAGGTGGATATGCGATGTGGTGACGAGCAATTGTCTCTTCCGCAATTACATTCAGAGAAACTCCACCTAGTCGTGATGTAGTACCAACAAAGTACTCATCAACTACCTCTTGAGATAAACCAATTGCTTCGAAAACTTGAGCACCTGTATATGAAGCGATGGTGCTGATACCCATCTTGGACATAACCTTTAAGACACCTTTACCAAGGCTCTTAATGAGATTCTTCACAGCCTTTTCAGGGGTAATTCCTGTGATCACGCCTTGCAGAACTAAATCTTCTGCAGACTCCATTGCAAGGTAAGGGTTAACGCATGCAGCGCCGTATCCAATCAGCAATGCAACATGGTGAACTTCGCGAACATCACCAGCTTCAACAACTAAACCAACCTTGGTGCGAGACTTTTCGCGGATCAGGTGGTGGTGAACAGCAGAGGTCAAAAGCAAGGATGGAATTGGAGCGTTTTCTGCATCTCCGTCACGGTCAGATAAAACGATGATGCGCGCACCGTCATTAATCGCCTGAGAAACTTCAGCCTTAATCTCATTTAAACGTTCGCGAAGTGAGTCTCCCCCGTCGGCGATGCTAAACAATCCACGAACAACATATGCACTTAGTCCAGGTAGATCACCATCTGCGTTTACGTGAATGATCTTTGCAAGTTCATCATTATCAATGACTGGAAAAGCAAGTGAGATTTGACGACATGATGATGGTCCTGGATCCAAAAGATTGTGCTCTGGGCCCATTGATGTTCCAAGACTTGTAACTAACTCTTCGCGAATCGCATCAAGTGGTGGATTTGTAACTTGTGCAAAAAGCTGTGAGAAGTAATCAAAGATCAAACGTGGCTTATCGGACAGTGCGGCGATAGGCGTATCTGTGCCCATAGATCCAAGTGGCTCCATGCCGTTCTTTGCCATTGGTGTAACAAGAATGCGCAGATCCTCTTCGGTATAGCCAAATGCACGCTGGCGACGAACAACTGATGAGTGCGGATACACAATGTGTTCGCGTGCTGGAAGTTCACTTAACTTAACGATGCCGGCATGCAACCAATCTCCATATGGAGCAGAGTTTGCAAGCTCATCCTTAATCTCGCCATCTTCAATGATGCGACCTTGTTCGATATCAACTAAAAACATCTTGCCTGGCTGCAAACGGCCCTTGCGTTCAATGTTTTCCGCTGGAATATCAAGTACTCCAACCTCAGATGCAAGAACTACAAAGCCATCCTTTGTTACCCAAAAACGAGATGGACGTAAACCGTTGCGATCGAGAACCGCACCAACTTGATGACCATCTGTGAATGTCACACATGCAGGTCCATCCCATGGCTCCATCATCGATGCATGGAATGCATAAAAGTCGCGACGGTTCTGCGGCATCGTTGCATGGTTTTCCCACGCCTCTGGAATCATCATCAAAACAGCATGTGGCAGTGAGCGTCCACCAAGGTACAAAAGCTCTAGCACTTCATCAAATGAAGCAGAGTCTGAACCAGACATTTCAACAATTGGGAATAAACGCTTGAGATCGCCTGGAATCAAATCACTTTGCAATAATGATTCGCGAGCGCGCATCCAGTTGCGATTTCCCTTAACTGTATTGATCTCACCATTGTGAGCAATAAAGCGATAAGGGTGGGCTAATGGCCAGGATGGAAATGTATTTGTAGAAAAACGTGAGTGAACAAGTGCAAGCGGAGAAACTACACGTTCATCGGATAGCTCTGGGAAGAACTCTTCAAGCTGGCCTGTTGTAAGCATTCCCTTGTAGACAATTGTCTGAGAAGACAATGATGGGAAGTAAAGATCAAGTGCATGCTCTGCACGCTTGCGTAAACAAAAAGCTAAACGATCTAGAGCAATTCCAGTCTCGCCATTCTTGCCGGCGACAAACACCTGATGGAAATCTGGCATGACAGAAAGCGCGGTCTTGCCCAATGAAGATGAGTTAATGGGTACTTCACGCCATCCAAGAACGGTTAGACCTTCTTCTGCAGCGATCTTTGCGATATCTGCCTTTACATCTGCACCACGAGCGACAAATGCAATACCTGTTGCATATGCGTTTGCTGCAGGAAGTTTGAAATCAACTACAGCTTGGTAAAAAGCATCTGGAACACGGATAAGAATTCCTGCACCATCACCGCTATCTGGTTCGGCACCTGATGCACCGCGGTGTTCAAGGTTTCGTAGAGCGGTAAGTGCTTTAGCGACGATCTCGTGTGTTGCTACCTTGTTTAAGGTTGCAACCATCGCAACACCGCAAGCATCATGTTCATTGGCAGGGTTGTATAACCCTTGTGCTTGTGGATAGTTGGATGCAAGTGCCATGAGCGTCGCTCCTACGGGATTGTCCTACGTGTACAGGGACATCCTTGGCCCGTCTTGCTTAGTGCGAAATGGTAGCAACAAGTGGGTAGAAGGGAAGCCTCAGCGAGGTGGAATTAGATGCCAGATACGTGTGCGAGCTGACCGATTCCAGCGGTAATCGCCATACCTAGGCAGCCACCGATCATCACACGGATGGTAGGTGCTAAAACCTTTGAGCCTGAGGTTCGGGCTGAAACGATTCCAGTCAGTAGTAGCCCAATCATTGTGAAACCAACGATGCTCCAGGCCTTTGCCCCTAATGTCGGTGCGAAGGCTCCTATAAATGGAATTAATCCACCTGTAGTGAATGAAATTGCAGATGCAATCGCTGCTTGAACTGGTCGAGCCTTTGTATGCGGATGCTGTCCTAGCTCATCACGAAGATGTGCTTCAAGTGGATCCTTGCGGTGCATTTCAAGTGCGACCTGCAGTGCTAGCTCTGGCGTTAATCCTCGGTTGATATAAATATGTTGAAGCTCCTGAAGTTCACCATCTGGATCTGCTGCAAGGTGTTGTATTTCTAGCAAGCGATCAGATTCTTCAACATCATTTTGAGAACGTACAGAAACATATTCGCCAACCGCCATCGACATCGCACCTGCGGTAATTCCTGCGATGCCCGCAGTTACAAGAAAATCATTTTTACCAGCTGCTGCAACACCAATCATTAATGAAGCTGTTGAAACAAGTCCATCATTTGCACCTAGGACAGCAGCGCGCAACCACCCTGCACGATGAGTGCGATGTTCTTGATTTCTTGCGTGGACCTCATCTAATGCCATGGTTTCAGCCTACCTGAAAGCTATCTGGGATTTTTTGAGGCACGAGCAAAAGAGATAGCTGCAATTAGGGCGACAATCACGCTAACCCAGACATTTACGCGTAAACCACCGATTGTGTTTGCGGTATCAATTCGAATCAGTTCGATAAAGAATCGGCCGAGGCAGTACGCCATTACATAGGCGGAGAAAACCTGCCCTGGCCTCCATTTTTTGCCTGCAATGATCAAGAATGCAGCTACGGCGAAACACCATACCGATTCATATAAAAATGTTGGGTGAAAGCTTTGAAACTGGCTATAGCCAGTTGGGCGATACTTTAATGGAACATCTAGCGCCCACCATGTATCTAATGGACGGCCAAATAACTCTCCATTAAACCAATTGCCAAATCGGCCAATGGCTTGGGCAATAACAATTCCTGGTGCAAGTGCATCTGCAAATACTGCAAAAGGTGGCAGATCAGTTTTTTTCTGCAAGCTTCGATATCTCAAAGATGCTGCGAGCAAACCTAAGGAAATAGCGCCCCAAATCCCCAGTCCGCCTTGCCAAATTTTGAATGCATCCAAAGGATGTCCATTGCTTCCAAAGTATGCAGAAGGAGAAGTGATCACATGATAAATGCGACCACCAATGACTCCTGCAGGCACAGCGGTAATTGCAACCTCAGAAACGACATGTGCACCAAGCGGAGTTGCTGCCCGAAATCTTTTATCGCCCAACCAAATTGCAACCGCAACACCGGTGATGATGCACAGTGCGTAGTAGTGAATTGTGAGCGGCCCTATCTCTAACGCCGAACTACTTGGCGTTGGAAAGGCGAGCAACAAGGTTTACGCAGCCTCTACAGCAGCTTTAAATTCAGCCAAGTTAAAGTCTGAGCTCTTGCGCTCCCACAACTTTCCATTGATGAAAACTGTAGGCGTTCCTTGAACTCCGTACTTGGCCATCGAGTCGTAATTGGCTTTTACAACTGCAATCTTGGAACCCTTGTTTACGCAATCGGCAAACTTTGTGGATTTGATTCCTATCTTGGTTGCGATATCAATTAACTTTTGGTTACTCAAGAATCCTGAGTTTTCAAGTGGAGATTGAACTGCATATAAAGCATGGTGGAAATCTAAGTATTGGCCTTCATCAGCTGCACAGAACGATGCGTTTGCAGCTCGAACTGATTCATCCCCTAAGAATGAGAGCACATGGAAGCGAACAGTTGCCTTTTTGTCACGAATTAACGATTCGATGTAATCACCATTTGCATTTTCAAAGTTTTTGCAGACAGGACACTGAGGATCTTCCCAAACATCAAGAACCTTAGCTGCGCCAGGGTTCAAAACAATTGCAGATCCATTTGCTGAATCAATCGTTGAAGTTATGGCTGGCTTGAGCTTTGTTCCATCAAGGGCGGCAAGAGATGCATTCTCTTTGTTGTTCTGGCCCATGAGTGAAAAAACGACTCCAGTTACAACTACGAGCAAGACCATCGCAATGACGATCCAACGAGTCGTATTGTCTTTTGCCTTAGCCTGCTTTGTCATTGTTGCCCCTCTGTCGATGCCTTTTCAAAGGAAAGTTTTCCGTAAGGGAAAAGGTATAGATAAAGGGCTGTCAGAGCCAAACCTAAATCGCGCAAGATTTCTATGAAATAGGTCCTATGCACCTGAGCGGCTAATGAAGGGTCGACCTGCCCTCCTCCACCAAAACACCCACAATCGATGAGTAAGCCACGTGCCCACACTGAAGCTATCGCTGCGGTAAAAACGATCATGATCAGCCCGCCAATAATTGCGGCTTGTCGAACCATGATGCCAATAATTAGTAACAGCGCGATTGCAACCTCTAGCCATGGCAATGCATATCCCACTAGATGGGCAAACTTTGCCGGCAGTATCTTGTAAGCAGCCACCGCATTTGCTGAGTCGATTGGCTTGTTTAATTTCAAACCTCCAGCAACAAGAAGTACACCACCTAGAAGCAAGCGTGCCAATAATGTGATGAAAGGTTGAAAGCGAGAATTAAAGTTAATCATCGACCTTCACGAACTCCCAGCGCTAGCTCAGATGCTAAATGAGAAATCGCATCTAGACCTTCTTGCTCACTCTTTGCCTCTAACAACAATTTGATAAATGCAGAACCAACGATCACACCATCAGCGTATGCAGCTAAAGATTTTGCTTGTTCGCGGGTTGAGACACCTAAACCAACTGAGATCGGTAAATCGGTAACGGTGCGAACACGTGCAACTAAATCTGCTGCCCCTGACGAGACGCTATTTCGAGTTCCGGTAACTCCCATCAAACTTGCCGCATAGACAAAGCCACCAGTCTTTGAGGTAACTTCTGCAAGACGTGGATCTTTGGTGCTGGGTGCAACAACATAAATCGGATTGATGTGGGCCTTTGTAGTTGCTGCAAGCCAACCATCTGACTCTTCAATTGTTAGATCGGGGGTAATCACGCCTGATCCCCCATTGTCTGCAATTGCCTGAGCAAACTTTTCAACACCATACTTTTCAATCGGATTCCAGTAGGTCATGACAACGGCTGCTACCCCAGTACTTGAAGCAACCTTGAGCGCTGCAAAAACATCTGCTGCGTTAGTGCCAGCCTTTAATGAAATATCTGCAGCCTCTTGAATGACTGGCCCATCCATTACTGGATCGCTGTATGGAAAACCAATTTCAATTGCATCTACGCCAGCTGCAGCTAAGGCTTGAATCGCCTTTGCACAACCTGTTTGAGATGGAAATCCTGCAGGAATATATGCAATCAACGCTGCGCGATTTTCAGCGCGCACCTTTGCCATTACTGAATCTAATTGCGTCATTACAAAGGTATTCCAAAGTATTCCGCCGCGGTTTGAACATCCTTATCGCCACGTCCAGAAAGGTTAATTAAAAGATTTGCTGATGGCCCAAGCTCTTTACCAATAACAATTGCGCCAGCTAATGCATGTGCGGTTTCAATCGCAGGAATAATTCCTTCTGTTTTACTCATAATTGAAAAGGCTTCCATCGCTGCATCATCATTGATTGCACGGTATTCAGCACGTCCAATGTCATGAAGATATGCATGCTCTGGTCCTACACCTGGGTAATCAAGGCCTGCTGAAATTGAATGGGACTCGATTGTCTGGCCATTAGCATCTTGTAAAACATATGAACGTGTTCCATGTAGAACGCCAGGTGAACCACCGGTGATAGTTGCTGCATGGCGACCGGTTTCAACTCCATCACCACCTGCTTCAAGACCAATTAGTCGCACATCAGCATCTGGAATAAAGGCGTTGAATATTCCGATCGCATTTGAGCCACCGCCAACGCAGGCTAAAACAGCATCTGGGAGTCGACCGGTAAGTGCAAGCATTTGTTCACGTGCTTCTTCGCCGATAATTTTATGGAAATCGCGGACCATTGTTGGGAATGGGTGTGGCCCTGCAACAGTTCCTAATAAGTAATGTGTATCGGCAACATTTGTTACCCAGTCACGCATCGCTTCATTGATCGCATCCTTTAAGGTCTTTGAACCTGAGGTAACTGGAACAACCTCTGCACCTAACAACTTCATGCGCGCGACGTTGAGCGCTTGGCGACGGGTGTCTTCCTCGCCCATGTACACAACACAATCCAGACCCATCAAGGCAGCAGCTGTAGCAGATGCAACACCATGTTGTCCTGCGCCGGTTTCAGCGATGATGCGCTTCTTGCCCATTCGCTTTGTTAACAAAGCCTGACCTAAAACATTGTTGATCTTGTGACTACCGGTGTGATTGAGATCTTCGCGCTTGAGAAAAATTCGTGCACCACCTGCAACTTCGGAAAAGCGCTTTACCTCGGTGATGATGCTGGGACGACCGGTGTAGGTGCGATGTAGCTCAGCCAGCTCTGCTAAAAACTCTGGATCTTTTTGTGCGGAGTTGTGCGCCGCTTCTAACTCTTCAAGAGCTCCGATAAGAGCTTCAGGAACGAAACGTCCACCATATTCACCAAAGTGGCCGATTGCGCTCATGAGTTAAAGCCTACCTAGCAATTGGTTGATCGCAACACGAGGATCACCTGCACGCACCAAAGCCTCGCCCACAAGGATTGCTGTCGCTCCATGCTGCTCGGCAAATGCAACCTCTTCGCGGGTTGAAATTCCTGATTCAGCAACACGAGCAATTGTGGTTGGAATTTGTGGAATTAATTGAGCAAAGGCTTCGGCATCAACATCCAAGGTTTTTAAATTGCGAGAATTAACACCGATTATTTCAGGAGAAATATCAAGTGCACTTTCAAGTTCTAGCGGTGTGTGCACTTCGATCAAAGCACGCATACCTAGCTCTTTGGATAGATGGTAATAATCTTCTAGTTGATTTTTACTAAGGGCTGCAACGATTAATAAAACAACATCTGCGCCATGTGCACGAGCTTCATAAAATTGGTAATCATCGATCATAAAATCTTTGCGCAATATCGGAAGGTCAACCGCTTTGCGTACCGCATCTAAATCTGCAAGTGAGCCACCAAATCTGCGTTGTTCAGTCAACACGCTAATGACAGATGCGCCCGCTTCCTCGTATTGTGCTGCAAGTCCTGCTGGATCTGTGATCTCAGCCAATGCACCTTTGCTAGGCGAAGATCGCTTTACTTCTGCGATTACAGAGATGCCTTCAGATAAAAGTGTTGGGAGGCAGTCACGCACAGCTGGTGCTTGTTCAAGCTGCTCGTGCAACTGCCCCATTGGTAAACGACGTGCAGCTAAATCTTCGCGCACGCCTTCGATTATTGAATCTAGAACACTCATTGATGAATATCCTCGGTTGGATCTATTCCTTTATCTAAAGCGTTCCAGGAATTGAGTACACGTGGCTTTCGCTCGTAGCGAGAAGACAAATTAAATTTGCGACCAATTAATACAACTAATGCCATTACAACAACTGCCATGCTCGCGATAGTTAGATAATCCTTCATTGCACATCACCTAATCTATTAGCTGCATGAACTGCGGTGAGAACAGCTGCAGCTTTATTGCGACACTCTTGGTTTTCAGACTCTGGATCAGAGTCAGCAACTACGCCAGCCCCGGCCTGAACATAAGCGGTGCCATCATGAATGAGTGCGGTTCGAATAGCGATACAAGTATCTAAGTTGCCGGTGAAATCTATGTAACCAACGATTCCACCGTAAACACCACGACGAGTCGTTTCAAGCTCTTCAATGATCTCCATCGCACGTGGTTTTGGCGCACCCGACAAAGTTCCTGCAGGAAATACAGAAAAGAGCGCATCAACTGGGGTTGCTTTATCTGCAAGCTTTCCAATGACGGTTGAAACAATATGCATCACATGCGAATACCGCTCGATGTGCATGAAGTCGACAACTTCTACCGATCCCGGCGCACATACTCGTCCTAGATCATTGCGTCCAAGATCTACCAGCATCAAGTGCTCTGCTCGCTCTTTTGGATCTGCAAGCAACTCTTCTGCTAAACGATGATCCTCTTCAGGGTTTGAAGAACGTTTTCTTGTTCCGGCGATTGGATGGATCATCACATCCTTTTGATTGACCTTAACAAGTGCTTCTGGGCTAGAGCCAACAATCTCAATTCCATCTGTGAATCTGAACAAATACATATACGGCGATGGATTGTTCAAGCGCAGCATTCGGTAGACATCAATTGCATCTGCGGAACATGGCATCGCAAAGCGCTGTGAAAGCACTACCTGGAAGGCTTCACCTGCCAGGATCTCTTCCTTTACCTTTGCAATATTTTCCTTGAATTGATCTGCAGAAATATTGCCTTCGTAATTAGGTAACGAGAAATCTGGAATTGATGTTGCATCTCCGGTTAATGGTGTTGATAGATCAGCTTGCATGCGATCTAAACGTTGGATGCATGATGCGTAAGCCTCATCAATGCGATCATCGCTGCCATCCCAGTTAATCGCATTTGCAATCAAGGTAATGGTTCCATCGCTGTGATCTAGCACTGCCAGATCACTCGTTAACATGAAGGAAAGTTCTGGCAGTGGAATATCTTTTGTTGTCAGATCAGGCAGACGTTCTAGGCGACGAACAACGTCATACCCCATGAAACCAACAAGTCCCCCGGTAAGTGGCGGCAATCCTGCGATCTTTGGCGATTTCAAATGTGCAGCAGATAAACGCAACGCCTCTAATGGATCGATTCCAGTTGGTGCACCAGCGGGTGCTGTGCCCTGCCAATACGCAAGACCATCTCTTTCACTCAAAGTAGCCTCGCTGCGTACGCCGATAAATGAGTATCGTGACCAAGCACCACCATGCTCTGCAGATTCCAACA
>Ga0214919_10006848_pt1 | contig 15533 bp, 11 predicted proteins | sample LL1503_MetaG_FD_177994 | JGI IMG/M metagenome (GOLD analysis project Ga0214919, IMG submission 177994) | Freshwater microbial communities from Lake Lanier, Atlanta, Georgia, United States - LL-1503 | ecosystem: Environmental > Aquatic > Freshwater > Lake | place: USA: Georgia | collected... | reverse complement strand
CCAGCTTGGAACAAGGCTGACATATTCCCATCAATGATCAACGGATTGTCAGGAACTGACAAGAAGCTATATGCAGCACCATTTTATGGTGAATCATCAATGCTTATGTACCGTAAAGATCTTGCCGAAAAAGCTGGAGTTACTATTCCAGAGCGTCCTACATGGGCACAGGTTGCAGCAGCTGCCGCCAAAATGAACGATAAGAAGAACGGCATTGCAGGCATCTGTCTTCGTGGACTTCCAGGTTGGGGCGAGCAATTCGCACCATTAACTACTGTTGTTAATACTTACGGTGGCACTTGGTTTACTAAAGACTGGAAAGCACAAGTAAACAGCAAGCCATTCGTGGATGCAGTTTCTTTCTATGTTGATCTAGTTAAGAAGTATGGTCAACCAGCACCTACTCAAGCAGGATTTACAGAGTGTGTAAACGGAATGGCACAGGGCAAAGTTGCTATGTGGTATGACGCAACTTCTGCAACAGCCTCTATTGAAAAGGTTGGATTCTCCAAGCATGTTGGACAATTTGGCTACGCATATGCACCAGTTGTAAAAACTAAGCAATCAGGATGGCTATGGGCTTGGGCTTTTGCAATTGCAGGAGCATCTAAAAAAGAGAGCGATGCATGGAAATTCATGTCATGGGCAACAAGCTCAAAGTATGAAAACCTTGTAGGTTCAAAACTAGGTTGGGCCGCAGCTCCAGATGGTAAGCGTGCATCTATTTATGCAAACGCTGAATACAAGAAAACTGCAGCAGCATATTCCGATATCGTTTTGGGATCACTAAAGGCAGCAGATCCTTTAAACCCAGGCGTACAACCTCGTCCAACTTCAGGAATCCAGTTTGTTGCGGTTCCTGAGTTCGCCGATCTTGGAACTGCTGTTTCACAGGAAGTTGCTAAGGCAATGACTGGTAAGCAGACCGTAAAACAAGCTCTAGACAAAGGTCAAAAGCTTGCTGAAAAGGTTGCAGCAAAATATAAGAAGTAATAGTTAGAAATAACTAGTACATAGCGTGAAGCTCGGGTGAGTGTAAAAAAACTTTTACACTCACCACGGGCGCAAAAGAGTTTGATTTTAGCTTTTAGTTTAGTATTTTGAAGGAGGTAATTATGACGACTGCAATAGATAAAAAAATTGCAAATAAGCGCAGGCGTCTACCTCTTTATCCTGCATTAATTTTTACAATTATTTTGACTCAAATACCATTTTTAGTAACTCTTGGAATTTCATTGTTTCATTGGAACATTATGTATCCAGATGATACAAGATTCGCTTGGTTTGAAAACTTTCAAACAGTAGCTGCTGATGAAGCAATGCGAGCAGCAATTAAAAACTCGGTCGTTTTAACAACGGGAGTCGTTTTCTTCTCAACGCTCCTTGGACTTTTACTTGCACTTTTACTGGATAGAAAGTTTCGGGGACGGGCACTTCTTAGAATTCTTGTTATTACGCCTTTTTTAATCACACCCGTCGCTGCGGCTCTAATTTGGAAGCATATTATTTTTAATCCAATGTATGGAATCATCAATGGATTTGCAACGCAGATTTACCAGAAGTTTGGTGGCGATAGTGTTGTTGTAATTGACTTTATCTCCCAAAGACCCCTTGTTGCAATTGCAGTGCCAATGATTTGGCAGTGGACGCCATTTATGATGTTAATCATCCTTGCCGGTCTACAAAGTCAGCCTCCCGATATTTTAGAAGCAGCGGCTGTAGATGGTGCAAGCTCACGACAAATTTTTCGCAACATGACACTGCCGCATCTTCGCCAATACATTCAGTTATCAATAGTTTTAGGTACCATCTACATAATACAAAGTATGGATTTTGTTTTTACGATCACACAAGGTGGACCCGGATCAGATTCAACAATAATTCCTTATCAGATTTACTTAACTCTATTTAGAAAATATGAATTTGGAGAAGCGGCCGCAGCAGGTGTGATTGTAATTATTCTTACAATTATTCTTTCCTCTTTTGCGTTCCGCTTAATTCGTAATCTCTTGGAGACAGAGAAATGAGTACTTTAAAAGTAAATAAGCCACGTCAAAAAGCAAGTTTAGCTAGTCGATTTTCTCTCTCAACTCTAGCTTGGTTCTTGGGCTTACTCTTCTTTTTTCCAGTTTTTTGGACACTATTAATTTCATTTCGCCAGGAAGTAGATGCGGGAACATTCCCACCTAAATGGCTAGCACCATTTACTCTTGAAAATTATGAAAAAGTCTTCAAAGTTGGCGCAAAAAGTTTTCTACTGAATTCTGCGATCGCTTCAATCGGTTCAACTATAGTTATTTTAGCTTTGGCTTTTCCTGCAGCGTACGCACTTTCGATTAAGCCAATTAAAAAAAGTAAGGATGTTTTAACTTTCTTTCTTTCGACTAAGTTTCTACCACCAATCGCGGCGTTACTACCTATCTATTTGATTCTCCAGAAATTACAGTTGTTAGACAATATCTTAGCTCTGACTATTTTTTATGTGGCAATGAACTTACCCCTCGCTGTTTGGCTGTTACGATCATTTTTAAAGGAAATTCCGCGAGAGTTAGTCGAAGCAGCTGAGTTAGATGGCGCTTCAACCATTAAAATTCTTTATAGAGTGCTTGTGCCTATATCTTTGCCTGGAATTGCAGCTACTTCACTTATTTGCTTTATTTTTACATGGAACGAATTTTTATTAGCAATCAACGTAACAGGATTTAGTGCAGCAACAGCGCCAGTTTATCTAGTTGGTTTTGTTACTGCCGAAGGCTTATTCTTTGCTCAATTATCAGCGGTATCAATAGTAGTTTCTCTTCCAGTAATCATTGCTGGTTGGGCGGCACAAGATAAACTTGTGAGCGGACTATCACTAGGGGCGGTGAAATAAAATGAAGGCAGCAATCATCACTGGCATTGGCCAGATATCGATAGAAACAGTTGCAGATCCAATATGTGAGGATCGCGAGGTAATTATTGAGGTTGCAGCAGCTGGAATCTGCGGCACCGATCTTCATATTCTTGAAGGTGAATTCGCGCCAAGTTTGCCGATTATTCCTGGCCATGAATTTAGTGGAAAAATTATTGAAGTTGGTAAGAAAGTTACTGAGTATAAAGTTGGCCAATTAGTTGCAGCTGATCCTTCTTTATTTTGTGGCGAGTGTTTTTACTGCAAGCGAGCTAGAGGAAATCTCTGTCTTAACTGGAATGCAATTGGTGTTACTAAGCCAGGAGGAGCTGCGCAATATGTAGCAGCGCCAGTTAAAAACTTATACCTACTGCCACCTGAGATTGATGTTAAAGATGCAGGTCTTATTGAGCCACTTTCATGTGCTGTGCGCGGTTATGACGTACTGCCAAGAATTCCTGGCTCTAACTACCTTATCTATGGTTCAGGAACTATGGGATTGATGATGATGGAGTTAGCACGCCGCAATGGCGCTGCAACAGTTTCGATGGTTGATATAAATAAAGAGAGATTAGAAACTGCAAAGACTTTAGGCATTACACGGGTTGCAACATCAGCTAATGACTTTGAAACCGAGCACGGCTGGGATGTAGTAATTGATTGCACTGGTAATAAAGCTGCGATTCAAGATGCAATTGGTAGAACTATGCCAGGTGGAACATTTTTACAGTTTGGTGTTGCAAATCTAGGTACAAAAATAGAGATTGATCCATTTTGGATATACAACAAAGAAATCACTATTGCTGGATCAATGGCTGTATTACAAAGTTTTGATAGAGCAGGTGATCTACTAGCATCCGGTGTTTTAAAGCCTGATGTAATGATTAGCCATCGGTTTGGATTAGATGATTACGTTAAAGCGGTTGATATGTTTAAGAATGGCATTGGTCGTAAAATGACAATCGAGCCAAATAAACTCTAACTAGTAATTAACTTACCGGTCCCTTACCAATGCTAAGTGGCCGGCGAGTTTCGGCATAAAAATCATTTCCTTTATCATCAATAATTATGAAGGCTGGAAAGTTTTCTACTTCAATCTTAAAAACCGCTTCCATGCCCAACTCTTCATAATCTAAAACTTCAACTTTTTTAATACAGTCCTGGGCTAGCCGAGCAGCAGGTCCACCAATTGAACCTAGGTAAAAACCACCATACTTTTTACATGATTGCGCAACGGCAGCTGATCTATTCCCTTTAGCCAACATAATCATTGATCCACCTAATGCTTGAAACTGCTCAACATAGGAATCCATTCGACCAGCTGTAGTTGGCCCAAAAGAACCAGAGGCATAACCAGTTGGTGTCTTTGCTGGACCTGCATAATAAACTGCATGATCTTTTAAGTATTGCGGCATTGGTTTTCCGCTATCAATTAACTCTTTTATTTTTGAATGAGCCAAGTCGCGCGCAACAACTAATGTGCCAGTAAGGCTCACTCTAGTTTTTGCTGGGTACTTAGATAGTTGGCCAAAATGTCAGCCATCGGCTTACTTAAATCAATCTTGACCTCATCTTTATCTAAATCTTCATCAGTTGTTGCTGGTAAAAAGTGGGCGGGTTCAGTTTCTAATTTCTCTATAAACACACCATCTTTAGTTATCTTTGCCTTTACTTGTCGATCAGCAGAGCATGAAACCGCAATTGCAATCGGAAGAGAAGCGCCATGGCGAGGTAATCTAACAACTCGCACATCATGGCAAAAATATTTACCACCAAATTGAGCGCCAATACCAATCTCTTGCGTTAACTTTAATATTTCTTTCTCTAGTTCTAAATCTCTAAAACCGTGACCAGTCTTAGCATCACCTTTTGTTGGTAGTGAATCTAGATATTTAGTACTAGCAAGTTTCGCTGTCTTAACTGTGAACTCAGCACTAGTACCACCAATTACAACAACTAGGTGATAGGGCGGACAAGCTGAGGTGCCAAGTGAGCGCAGCTTTTCATCTAACCAAGTTAGAAATGATTTAGGATTTAGTACCGCTTTAGTTTCTTGATATAAAAATGATTTATTAGCACTACCGCCACCTTTAGCAATAAATAAAAAGTTGTACTCATTAGCATGATCTGTATCTGAGTAAATCTCAATCTGTGCTGGCAAATTATTACCAGTATTTTTTTCTTCCCAGGTGCTAATTGGTGCTAATTGGGAATAGCGAAGATTTAATTTAGTAAATGCCCCATAGACACCTTTTGAGATTGAAAGTTCATCTTTTTCGGTAGTTAGTACTTGTTGACCTTTTTTACCCATCACAATTACAGTTCCAGTGTCCTGACACATTGGCAGCACACCCCCTGCTGAGATGTTGGCATTCTTAAGAAGATCAAGAGCAACAAAGCGATCATTTGGTGAGCTTTCTGGATCCTTTAAAATTTTTGCTAGTTGAGCAAGATGCTCACTTCTTAGGTAGTGGGAAATATCATGTATTGCTACCTCGGTCAGGTTTTCAATCACAGCAGGTGATACCTTTAAAAATTCTTTTCCATCAGCGCTAAATTTGCTGATCCCATCGCTACTAAGCAGGCGATACTCGGTCTTATCCTCACCGATTGGCAGTAGATCTTGATAGGAAAATTCAGGGGCCATGGGATAAATCTAACCACTTCACCTATCAATTAGGATGGGCACATGAGCGCGGTGAGTGAAAAACGGGTATTACTTGCAGCACCTCGTGGCTATTGCGCAGGTGTTGATCGAGCAGTTATCACAGTTGAAAAAGCATTAGAGCTATATGGCGCACCGGTATATGTAAGAAAGCAGATAGTTCACAACAAGCATGTAGTTGCAACACTTGAAGCAAAGGGTGCGATATTTGTAGAGGAAACTGATGAGGTGCCAGAGGGAAAGTTAGTTGTGTTCTCAGCCCATGGAGTTTCACCGGCTGTGCATGAAAATGCTGCGGCTAGAAATTTAAAAACAATTGATGCAACCTGTCCACTGGTTACAAAAGTTCATAATGAGGCCCGTAGATTTGCCTCAGATGATTACGATATTTTATTAGTAGGACATGAAGGACATGAAGAAGTAGATGGCACAGCCGGTGAGGCGCCAAATAATATTCAACTAGTTGATGGAATTGAAAGCATAAAAAATATAAAGGTAAGGGATGAAAATAAAGTAGCTTGGTTATCCCAGACCACACTAAGTGTTGATGAAACTTTAGCAACTGTGGCAGAGCTTAGAAAAAGATTTCCTAACTTAATTGATCCACCAAGTGATGATATTTGCTATGCCACTCAGAACCGTCAAGTTGCAATTAAAGAGATAGCACCTAAATCTGATTTAGTACTTGTAGTTGGCTCGACTAACTCATCTAACTCTGTTCGCCTCGTTGAGGTTTCACTTGAGTATGGCGCAAAAGCTGCATACTTAATTGATTACGCTGCAGAAGCAAAAGATGAATGGCTAGAAGGTGTTTCAACGGTTGGCGTTTCAAGTGGAGCCTCTGTGCCAGAAATTTTAGTTAAAGACTTACTCACCTGGCTTGCGGATAGAGGTTTTTCAAATGTTGAGGTAGTTACTGCTACTGAGGAGCACTTACTATTTTCTCTGCCTGTTGAGTTAAGGAAAGATTTAAAAGCCGCTACTAAGTGAGGAATCTGGCTGATTTCTTTTGTTTTTATACCAAATGAACCAAGCGATAGCTGCACCGGTTAATAAGTAAAAAGATACAGAGGCAAGACCTGCTACTAAGTCAATTAAAAATTTAGTTGGTGCCAATGAGCCACCGCCAACAGTTGGCATCAAAATAATTGATGAAATAAGTAGTGATACAGGTGGGGCAACTGCTGTTACATATGCAGTTCCTGGACGGCCCAAATAGATTGCGCCAAAGAAGGCAATCCAAATAGCTAGGCAAGTGATAATTCCAAGTGATGATCGAAAGATTAACTCGATTGCCTGGAATAAAAAGATAACTAAAAACTGCAAAATAACTACACCTGGCTTTGTTAAGCCTGGTCCTTTTATAGGGGAATTAATTGGTAGATTACTCATCTTTTCCACCTTCAATCTCTTCAACCTCAATGAAATCATCCTCACCTGAAATACTTCTGAGCTCTCGAACCGCTCCCGGAGATTCTGGATACTCAATTGCTAATTTTTCTTTATCACCTGAAACTCCTAAGTTATGAATTCGCCGAGCTGGGCTTAATACAGTTTTTTCTGCAGTTGGAATTAAATCTTCATAAGCTTTAGCAGTTGATGAGATTGCTTTACCAACTGCCACAATTTTGCCATGAAGTAATGTGATATTTTTTAAGAAAGTATTTGCTACCTTTTGAATTTCATCAGCGTTATCAGCTAATTTATTGCGAGTAAAGATATATCCGATGGTGCGAAGTAAGGCCATCATTGAAGTTGGGGTAGCAACTGTGACATTTAGCTTAAATGCTTTTTCTAAAAATGCTGGATCAATGCGAAGTGCTTCAGAAAGTAAGGTTTCAAATGGCACAAATAAAACAACAAAATCTGGTGAGCCAGCTGATTTGTGATAGCCACGTTTAGCCAGCGCCTTAACGTGATTTAATAAATCCTCGCTGTGCTGGATAAGAAAGACATCTCGCTCACTTTCTACCTGCGTACCAAATGCTTCTAAGAAGCGATCAAATGGAAATTTTGAATCAATAAATATTGAACTGCCCCCCGGCATCTTCACCGTTATATCTGGAATACCAGATGAATCAGCATCAGTTGTTGATTTTTGTCTGCTGTACTCATGTCCTTCGCGAAGACCTGCTGACTGCAAAAGCAGCTCTAGTTGGGCCTCACCAAATTTTCCACGCGCTTGACTATTTGAAAGTGCGCCAGCAATTTTCTTAGTTTCATCAAAGATTGATTCACTAGCTCTTCGCATCTCATTAATTGTGGTCTCAAGCTTTGCCTCTGCTTCAGTTCGAACCCGATTAGCTTCATTTGATTGGATTGATAATTTCTCAACAGTTGATTTCATCGCACTTAATTCAGCGGTTAATTTAATTGAGTTCTCGGTCTTACCTCGCTCCACCTCAAGTTGTTTTTTATAGTCTTCTAAAAGCGCAGAATCTGAACCAGTGGATTTATGGCGCAGGGCAGAAACTAGATACCCAATGCCAGCACCTGCTGCTAAGCCAATAAGTAAGGCGGTAATTGAGGCGGGCATGGGGTTATAGTGGCATTAAGTGCTGACAATCTTGCGTAGGCTTTACCCCTCGTGAGCCTTTCAATCGGAATCGTCGGTCTGCCAAATGTGGGTAAATCCACCCTGTTTAACGCCCTGACCAAAAACAACGTCTTAGCTGCTAACTACCCATTTGCCACCATTGAACCCAATGTTGGTGTGGTGGGTGTACCGGATGAACGATTAGCAGTGCTTGCAAAGATTTTTACTTCAGAAAAGATTTTGCCAGCTGCAGTCTCCTTTGTTGATATTGCCGGAATTGTTAAGGGAGCCTCTGAAGGAGCAGGACTTGGAAACAAATTCTTAGCCAACATCAGAGAATCTGATGCTATCTGCCAAGTTATTAGAGTTTTTAGAGATGGTGATGTAGTCCATGTTGATGGTGATGTTAATCCGGGAAAAGATATGGAAACAATTAATACTGAACTTTGTCTAGCTGATCTGCAAACCTTAGAAAAAGCTATCCCACGTCTTGAAAAAGAGGTCAGGACTATTAAGGAGAAGGTGCCTGTTTTAGCTGCAGCAAAAGAAGCTGCTGTAATTTTAAATAAAGGTCAGCTGCTGCGAGGAAGTAAGGTTGATATTGATGCAATTTCAGAGTTACAGCTTTTAACTGCTAAGCCATTTTTATATGTGTTTAATGTTGATGCGGCTGAGTTATCAGATAACAAATTACGGGATGAATTAGCGGCGCTGGTAAAACCGGCTGAGGCAATATTCTTAGATGCAAAGACTGAGGCGGAATTAGCTGATTTAGATGAAGGAGATGCGCTGGAATTACTGAAATCAATCGGATTAACTGAACCAGGATTGAGCACATTAGCAAGAGTTGGATTTAATACATTAGGATTACAGACATATCTCACCGCAGGGCCTAAAGAGGCCAGGGCGTGGACGATTCATAAAGGTGATACCGCACCAGCTGCTGCTGGTGTTATACACACTGATTTTCAAAAAGGATTTATCAAGGCTGAGGTTGTGGCCTTTGATGATTTAGTTACTGCCGGATCAATGGTGCAAGCCCGCGCCAATGGCAAGGTAAGAATGGAAGGCAAGGATTACGTAATGGCCGATGGAGATGTAGTGGAGTTTAGGTTTAATGTCTAAAAAACAAGCACACTTAAAAGATCTGCCACTTAAAAAGCGGGAGAACCTTAGAAACGTAGCGATTATTGCTCACGTTGACCATGGCAAAACCACATTAGTTGATGCAATGCTTTGGCAATCTGGTGCATTTGCTGCGCACAAGAAACAAGATGAAGGCCAAGATCGAATGATGGATTCAATGGATCTTGAGCGCGAAAAAGGAATTACGATTTTGGCGAAAAATACCGCAGTTAAACGCGGAGATACGATTGTCAATATTATTGATACACCTGGGCACGCAGATTTCGGTGGCGAGGTTGAACGCGGTTTAGAAATGGTTGATGGCGTTATCTTGTTAGTAGATGCATCAGAGGGTCCACTGCCACAAACTCGTTTCGTGCTTCGTAAAGCGCTACAAAAGAATCTTCCAGTTATTTTGTTAATTAATAAAGTTGATCGACCAGATTCACGTATTGCCGAGGTAGTAGATGAGGCGTATGCATTATTTTTAGATTTAGATGCAAATGAAGATCAAATCGAGTTTCCAATTGTTTACGCTTCCGCTAAAGCAGGTAGAGCATCTCTTGAGCGACCAGCAGATGGCGGCATGCCTGATAAAGAAAACTTAGATGTTTTATTTGACACTATATTTTCTGCAATTCCAGCACCTGAATATCATGAAGGCGCACCACTTCAAGCACATGTTACAAACTTAGACTCATCACCATTTTTAGGCAGGCTTGCACTTTGCCGAGTTCGCGAAGGTGTTATTAAAAAAGGACAATCAGTAACTTGGATTAAAACCGATGGCACAACTGAGCGCGTTAAAGTATCTGAGCTTTTAATTACTGAAGCGCTAGAGCGAGTTCCAGCACTAGAAGCACATCCTGGCGACATCATCGCAGTTGCAGGAATTGAAACTATTACATTGGGTGAAACCCTTGCCGATCTAGAAAATCCACATGCACTTCCATTAATTACTGTTGATGAACCAAGTATCTCGATGACCATCGGTATTAATACATCCCCACTAGCTGGTAAGAGTGGAAACAAATTAACTGCTCGTCAGGTTAAAGGTCGCCTTGATGCCGAGCTAGTTGGAAATGTTTCACTTAGAGTTTTAAATACTGAAAGACCAGATACCTGGGAGGTGCAGGGTAGAGGTGAGTTACAACTTGCAGTTTTAGTTGAGATCATGAAACGTGAAGGATTTGAGTTAACAGTTGGTAAGCCACAAGTAGTTACCAAAATTGTTGATGGCAAAGTACATGAGCCGATGGAGCGGTTATCAATTGATGCACCTGAGGAGTACTTAGGAGTTATTACTCAATTAATGGCGCTGCGTAAAGGCCGCATGGAGCAGATGGTTAATCACGGAACTAGTTGGATACGTCTTGATTATCGCGTGCCATCTCGTGGGCTAATTGGTTTTAGAACTGAGTTTCTAACTGAAACAAGAGGAACAGGATTACTTCACCATGTATTTGATGGTTATGAAGCTTGGCATGGTGAGCTTAGAACTCGTTCAACTGGTTCATTAGTTTCCGATCGAATGGGATCAGTTACAAGTTACGCACTTTATGGCACACAAGATCGTGGATCAATATTTGTTGAACCAGGTGATGAAGTTTATGAAGGCATGGTGATTGGTGAGAATTCACGAAGTGAAGATATGGATGTTAACTGCGTTAGAGAAAAGAAGTTAACAAATATGCGAGCCTCCGGTACTGATGAATCAGAGCGATTAATTCCAGCAAAGAAGTTAAATATGGAGGGCGCCCTTGAGTTTTGTCGCGAGGATGAGTGTGTTGAGGTTACACCAGCAGTAGTAAGAATTCGAAAAGTTGTCTTAGATGGTTCAACTAGGGCAAGGCAAACCTCAAAAAATAAGCGAGCTAACGAGAACGCTTAAGCATTTTCTAGGGCAAAAGCAGTTATTGTCAGCCCGCTAGCGTTAAATTAGCCCGTGGCCGCCGGTAAAAGTACTCCAGAGTTAAAGCTAGTTAGAACTAATCTTAAAACAGATTTAATCTTAGATGAGCAATTAACGCAGCAACAAAAGCAGGTAATAAATCATCGAGGCAGTCAACTACTAGTTTTAGGCCCCACCGGAAGTGGCAAAAGCAGTACATTAATTAAAGCAATCGCAAATCGAATTAGTAGTGGAGAAGATCCAAATTCAATACTTGCAATAACTTATGGCCGATCTAGTGCAAATAAATTACGTGATCAAATCGCATCTGCAAATCCAGAAAAGCACACCGTAAATGAACCAATTGCTAGAACATTTCACTCAATTGCTTTCCTGATTTTAAATGATCAGTTAGCCAATAATGATGGTGTTGATAAAAAATATGTTCTTCTTTCAGGTGCTGAACAAGATGCTCAGATTAGGCAGCTTTTACTACTTGATGCACAAAACCCAAGTGCGACCACTTGGCCAGTAGATTTAATTCCAGCACTAACTACAAGAGGCTTTGCAAAAGAATTACGTGAATTTATCTCTCGAGCAACAGAGCGAGGATCTTCACCAGCGGAGTTAAAAAAGTATGCAGCAAAGTATGGCCAAAAATATTGGCCGCCAATCTGTGATTTTTGGCAGCGCTACTTAGAATCTATGGCCCTACGCGATAGCACAACCTCAGCATCACTTAATCGAATAGATCCAAGTGAAATCATAATTGCCGCCCTTGAAAAACTTGAGAATAATTCAGCTCTGCTAGATAAATATCGTAAGTTATTTAAAGTCATTTATGTAGATGAGTTTCAAGAATCTGACCGAGGCCAGCGCAAATTACTACAACTTCTAAGTGGGCAAGAGTTGGTTATTTTTGCAGACCCTGCCTCTGCGGTTGGCAGATTTAGAGGAGCTGATCCAGATAATTTACTAAATGATCTTGATCAGCTTGGAATTAAAAATAAAATCACATTCACCTCCACTCATCGCAATCCAGGTGAACCAAATGTGGCACTACTAAGTAGCGTAAGTGATGAAGCAAATTACATTGCTCATCAATTTAGATCTGCACATTTATTAAAAGGCGTGCCGTATTCACAGATGGCAGTAGTTCTTAGATCACCCGGCGCCCAAGTTTCAGCTTTAGTTAGGGCATTTGCAAGCAGTTCAATTCCAGTTGAAATTGATGCCGCAACCTTATCTCTTGCTGATAATCCAGCTATCAAACCAATTATTACGATAGCTCAAATTGCATTAGGAGAACTCAAATTAATTCCAAGTAATTGGGAGCAAATAGAGGAGTTACTTAAAAGTGAATTTGCCGGTGCTGATGCAATATCCATAAGGCAGATGAGAATTGCATTAACAAAAGAGCAGAAAAATGAGGTGATAAAAAGTTCAACTGAACTTATTTTAGATGCACTCACCGCGCCCACAACAGATCTACCTTGGGAACAGTTAACTAGCCTTAAGCGAATTAATGATTTAATTAAAGAAGCTAAAAAGGTTTTAAGTAAATCACAAGATATTTCAGATTTATTGTGGAGTATTTATAGTAATGCTAAAAATTATGAAGGTGAGTTAATTTCAAACTACTGGCGAAGCCAGGCGCTAAGCGGTGGCGGGCGTGGTGTGATTGCTGATCAAAAATTAGATGCATTAATTACTTTATTTGAAGTAGCACGCCGCTTTAGTGAGCGAATGCCAGGAAGTAAGCCTGCTTTATTTATTGATCAACTATTAGGTGAGAAGATTTTGGCAGACAGTATTACTACCTCTGCTCAGCGCGATGAGGTAGTTAAAGTTATGACTGTTCACTCTGCAAAAGGTTTGCAGTGGCGATATGTAGCACTTGCTGGCATGCAAGAGGGTAATTGGCCAAACTTAAAGCAACGTGGTTCTCTGCTTGGTAGTGAGAGATTAGTTGAAATATTTCGCCATGGCATAAGTAATCAGGCTCAGCTAGAGGCAATATCAGCTTCTGGTTTAGCTGAAGATGAGCGAAGATTATTAAATGTTGCACTTTCTAGAGCTAGTGAAAAGATCTTTATTACTGCAGTATTACAAGAAGATAATCAGCCATCTAGTTACTTTGATAAATTTGCTGGTGAGCAGACTCAAATAACCCAAACTCAAAGAGGAATAACGCAACCCGCTCTAGTTGCAACACTGCGCTCGATTGCAAATAAAACAGATAAAAAAGCAGAATTAGATTTTGCTGTTAGAGCGCTTAAAACCCTGGAAGTAAATGGTGTGAGTGCGGCAAATCCAAAAAATTGGGTTGGGGTGATTAATTTATCAACACAATTACCGGTCGTAACTAATGAGGAGGTATTAAGAATTTCACCAAGCTCACTTGAATCCTTTACCGAATGCTCACTTAAGTGGCTACTTGAACAAAGCGGTGGCAAAGATGCAGATTCAACCGCTCAAGTATTAGGCACAGCAATACATGTGATTACTGCGCAATTAAAGGAACAGCCTGATTTAACACTTGATCAATTAGAGGCAAAACTAAAAGGTGCCTGGTCATTAATTGATATGAATAAAGGGTGGATTAAAGATTATGAGTATCGCAGGGCTGCTGAAATGCTTGGAAAATTCTTTAAGTGGAACCTTAAAAATAAGAATACTTTAGTAGGTGTTGAAGAACGATTTGAATTTAAACTTGGAAGTGCAATCGTCTCCGGTTCGATTGATCGTATTGAGCTAACTGCTGAGAATAAGTACTACATCGTAGATTTAAAAACTGGTGCTACAGCTATTTCGCATGAAAATGCAAGAGAAAATAAACAATTACAAAGCTATCAGCTAGCTGTGGTAAATGATGCTTTTAAGAATAAGTTAGATCATCAGGAAGTATCAGGTGCTGAATTAATTTTTGTTGGTGATTTTAAAGCTAAAGAAGTAAAACCTAGGCAGCAAGAAAAAATCGATAGTAAAGCGGTAACTGAAGAATTAATTCAGATTTCCGCTGGTATGAGTGATAAGACCTTTACTGCCACCATTAATGAGCGCTGTCGAAGCTGCGCAGTTAAATCATCTTGTCCGATCCAACCTCAGGGAAGGTCGGTGATTAAAAATGGAAATTAAATACTCAGCACTTGAAATAGCAAAGCGAATCAGCGCAGTAGATCCATCTTTTAGAACTCCAACTAGTGAGCAAATTCCAATTATTCAATCACCTCTCGCCCCCTCAGTTGTAATAGCCGGTGCTGGATCTGGTAAGACAGAGACAATGAGTCAGCGAGTTTTATTCTTAGTTGCTAACTCAATTATTACTCCGGATCAGTTACTTGGTCTTACCTTCACAAGAAAAGCAGCGGGTGATTTAGCTAAAAGAATTAAATATCGACTTCGCCAATTAAAAAGTGCCAACTTATTACCGGATCATCTTGATGAAAGTGAGTTAACGGTCTCTACCTATCACTCATATGCGGGTCGAGTTTTAGCAGATCATTCAATCCGAATTGGTATTGACGCCGATAGTGATCCAATTGGTGAGGCAGCAGCCTGGCAAATAGCTTTTGAAGAGGTTAGTAGATTCGCTGGAACTGATCTGCAAATAAACGGCTCAGTTAATTCAGTAGTGGATGAAGTAATGGATTTATCAACAGCCATCGCTGAAAATGATCGTAGCGCTGAAGAGATTATTGATTACACCGAGAGATTACTTTCACAGATTAATCAATATACCGATCGCCAAACTAATCCGGTACTTGAGTTTAAGGAGGAGTTAAAACAGCGACTTTCAATATTGCCTATTGTTGCCGCTTTTGATCATCGTCGTAAGACCCATGGCTTATTAACCTTTAATGATCACATGTCACTTGCTGCCAAATTAGTATCCGAAAGTGTTAAAAATTATAGTGATGATATTGCTAGCCTTGAGCGAGATAAATACAAAGTAGTGCTTCTAGATGAGTATCAAGATACTTCCTTTAATCAAATTAAGTTTTTGTCTAATTTGTTTGGAAATAATCACCCAGTAACAGCTGTTGGTGATCCAAATCAAGCAATCTATGGTTGGCGAAGTGCTAGCTCAGAAACACTAGATACTTTTGCTGAATCATTTAATAGCAAAGCAACTCGCTATACCCTTCTTACTACCTGGCGAAATGACAAAGCTATTCTTGATTTAGCTAATGTGATGATCGACAACATTTCATCTGATAAGAAAATTGAAAAACTAACCGCTAGTCCAAATGCTAAAACTGGTGAGGTGGTTTGCGCAGTTTATGAGACACAGGTGCAGGAAGGTCAAGGCATAGCTGATTACTTTGCTAAGTATTGGTTTGATGAAAACCGCGAAAAATTGCCGCCTCAAGACCGAAGCACATTTGCGGTATTAGTTAGAAGTAGATCACAGATTGAGATTATT
>Ga0214919_10006847_pt1 | contig 15535 bp, 17 predicted proteins | sample LL1503_MetaG_FD_177994 | JGI IMG/M metagenome (GOLD analysis project Ga0214919, IMG submission 177994) | Freshwater microbial communities from Lake Lanier, Atlanta, Georgia, United States - LL-1503 | ecosystem: Environmental > Aquatic > Freshwater > Lake | place: USA: Georgia | collected... | reverse complement strand
TAACATGTCCATGGTGATCATCTCCGCGTCCTGCTTAATAGTTAAGCAGGTGATTGAACACCCTGGTCAATTTTGAATCGGCACAACCCTCACAAAGTGATCAATTTTCGGTCGGCGTCAACACTGACAACCGCCTCACTAATTGTCCGCTGACTAATCTAAAAGTGCTCGCATGTACCCATATACACAACGGCATTCTCTAAGAAAACAAAAGCCTTTTTATCAGAGCGCTCGTATTCATTAATTGTCAGCGCGTGTTTACCTTCATGTCTTCAGCCCCGATGTATATGCGATTCCAGGTCGGACCTATCAGCACTTCGCTTAGACATACATGTGGCGGCGCAACAGCGATGTAATGGATCAGTTCTCCCAGATCTTCTGGTTTGAGCATCCTTTCAAGATCTGAATTAGAAGGAGGCTGGGGCCTTGTCATCAGAATGGGAGTTGCCACCTCTCCCGGCATCACCAGGCTTGCCCTAATCCCATTGCGCCCTTCTTCACAATTGATAGATTCAATCAGTGGAGATAGCGCCGCTTTAGATGCGCCATAGGCCATTCCGGCAATTGGCAGAAACTCACGTCCTGCCCAAGAAGAGACCACCACTACAGTACCTGCCTTGCGATGACGCATGCCCGGCAGTACTGAATGTATGACGTTTACAACTCCATCCAGGTTCACATTAACCACCCGTCGGTAATCCTTCAAACTTACACCTGCCCAAAAGCGTTTGGGGATGTTGATTCCCGCAGCACATACGAGTACTGATACAGGCCCTACATCATGTTCTATGTCTTTTGCTGCTTTGGCTGCTGCACGCTCATCTCCAACATCCAGAGTCAAAGCGAAACCAGGTAGCCCTTTGGAATCGAGCAATCTAACCGTCTCCTCCAACTCAGAGCGTCTTCGACCGGAGATCACTACGTAAAATCCGGCTTCACCAAGGGCAAGTGCTGTTGCGCGGCCAATACCAGAGCCCCCACCGGTGATCCATGCAACCGAACGTTCAGGTTGGTTAGTCAATGGTGGTCTCCTTTGTTTTTGGTCGATGACCAAGATACGCCTCTCTCACACGGGGGTCGGCAGCTATTCTGCCAGCTTCGCCCTCAAGGATCAGCGCGCCAGTCTCCATTACGTAAGCACGATCTGCAACGGCAAGCGCTGCGTTGGCGTTTTGCTCTACAAGCAAAATAGTCAAACCCTGACGCCTAAGGTCAACCAGCGTGTTGAAAATTTGCTGGACTATCAGCGGAGCAAGACCCATGCTGGGTTCATCAAGAAGTAAAAGTGACGGAGAAGACATCAGTGCCCTTCCGATAGCCAACATTTGCTGTTGGCCGCCAGATAGGCTCCCGGCAGGGCGTTCGCGCATTTCATGAAGCATTGGGAAAGATCCATAAACCCAGTCAAGAACCTTTTCGTTGGAGCGCCCTTGCGCTCTCCTAGACCAGGCACCCAATCGCAGGTTGTCTTCCACAGAAAGGGGCTCGAATATTTGCCTGCCCTCTGGAACCTGGGCCACACCTAATGCCACTAACTTATGGGGCGCAACAGAGTCGATTCTTCGGCCAAGAAATGTGACACTTCCTTCAGATACGGGCTGAACCCCAGAGATAGCTCGAAGCAAGGTCGTTTTACCAGCGCCATTAGCTCCTATTACAACAACCATTTCACCTTGAGATACGTGCAGTGACACGCCATGTAAGGCTTCTATTCGTCCATAGCAGGATCGCAGATCATGCACCTTCAACATGTGCTCTCTCCCTGGTTGCGTCCGCCCCTAGGTAAGCTTCAATGACACTAGGATTAGACTGAATTTCAATTGGACTTCCTTGAGCCAGCTTTCGACCATAGTTTAGGACGACTATCTCGTTTGAAATGTCCATAACCAATCGGATGTCATGCTCCACCAAGATAACAGAAACGCCAGTGCCTGCGATGTCCTTTATGATCTCATCAAGCTCCGCTGTTTCGCTTGGATTACACCCCGCCGCTGGCTCATCGAGCAACAACACATCTGGCTGAAGCGCCAACGCCCGAGCAATTTCCAGTCGCTTTAGCGCGCCAAAGGGCATGGAGCCTGCTGGAATAGTCGCATAAGATGCCAGACGGAGTTGATCCAGTAGTTGTAAAGCAGCAATCTGGCTTTGAGTGTTATGCCGGGTAATTGAAGGCAAGCCCAAAAGATGAGAGATCACGCCACGTTTCTCGTGTATGTGCCGTCCAACCATCACATTTTCAAGCGCTGTCATCTGAAAGAAGACCTGAAGATTCTGAAAGGTGCGAGACAGACCGAGGTGCGCGAGTTGGTGTGCAGGCATACCCGTCACATTCCTGCCACCCAAAAAGACACGACCTGACTGTGGGCGATATAAGCCAGACACAACATTGAATAATGTGGTTTTACCAGCGCCATTCGGTCCAATGATGGATAGGATCTGACCCCGTTCGGACCTGAATGACACGCTGTCTAAAGCGCGTAAGCCACCAAATTCGATTACAAGGTTTTCCACTTCAAGCATAGGTCATCTCCGCTTAAGGGCCGCAGCAACAGTGGGCACGATTCCAGCACGAAGAGTGATCATGCACAATATAAGCACTAGGCCTAGGAATGCATGCTCGTACTCATGCAATGAAGTTAAGAATTGCGGAAGTAGGACAAGCACGGCGGCCCCGACAACGGCTCCAAAGATTGAGCCAATACCGCCTAGAACCACCATAGTTACCAATTGCAGGGAAAGCAAAAAACCGCCCACACTTGGAGTGACGTGTCCATCAAGCAGCGCAAGCATAGCGCCTGCTACAGCGGAAAAAACCGCAGATATGATAAAAGCGATCAATTTGTAGTGCGCCACGTCGATGCCGTTGACGGACGCGGCTACTTCGCTTCCATGTATGGCACGCAAGGCTCGCCCGGTCGGACTTTTTTCTAAATTTATGGCAAGCCATGTACCTGCTACCAGCATGCAGCCGGCAACCCAAAACCAGAACTTTGCCCCCGCAGGCCTCCAATCTGCAATTTGCAATCGCCTTACTGACATACCGTCGGGTCCTCCGGTCCATGGAACCTCATTCGTGAGAACCATGAAAAGCAGTAATCCAAACCCGAGAGTCGCTGCCGCAAGGTAATGCCCCTTGAGTCTCAGAATTGGGCGACCAATTAAAAACGCTATAAGGCCAGCCAATATCACTCCCGCAAGCATACTTGACCAAGACGACAGACCTAAGTGCGCGGGACCAATAGCGACCGCATATGCGCCTATGGCAAAGAATCCAGCATGCCCCAGGCTCACCACACCCGCGTGCCCCATCAATACGTTAAGGCCAACTGCAGCAAGCGCAAATATAAATACCATTGCGAGCACACGAAAGTGAAATTCCGAGTTAATAACGAAGGAAAGTACAAAAATGATCGATCCCAGTGCGAGTACACCCCAGCTTCGAGAGGGGGAGAGAAGGACAACATCAGACACGCTCATAACCCGACTTCCCGAATAGGCCGTTAGGACTTACAAACAGCACCATCACAATAATCATGAACGCCGTGGCATCTTTATACTGAGATGAAATGTAGCCAGAGGACAATGCCTCAAACAAACCAACTAGCAATCCGCCGACCACTGCGCCTAAAGGATTGCCCATACCGCCAAGAATCGCAGCTGCAAACCCCTTTAGGGCGAGCATCGTTCCCATGTCGTAGCTTGCAAGCGTGATGGGAGCAATAAGTACGCCAGATAGAGCGCCTATTGCAGCCGAGAGCGCAAAGCTTAACCTAGTGGTCAACTCCACGTTGATCCCCGAAAGCTGAGCCGCCATGCGGTTACTTGCCGTGGCAACTACCGCGCGCCCCAACAAAGTCTTAGATATAAGAACGTGTAAGCCAATAAAAATACAAACCGCACTGACCACTACCACCACGCTTTGAGGCTGGAGTACCGCACCAGCAATGTTGATAGAAGTGTTACCCAACAGACTTGGTAGCGATTGAGGAGATGTACCAAAAAATATCTTCGAAATACCGCGGATTAATATGGATGCGCCGATGGTAATGATAACCAAGGCAAACATCGGAGCTCCTCGGGCTGGACGAATCGCTAAATCGTAAAGAGTGACAGAAATTAGTGCAGTGAATCCAATCGCTATCATTGCTGCAACAGGAAACGGGATGCCTATTGTTATTCCTGCAACTGACAACATCGCCCCAAGCATAACAAACTCACCTTGGGCGAAATTAACTACACCCGATACGTTATATATCATCGTGAAGCCAAGGGCGACCACACTATAGATTGCACCAACCGTCATTCCGGCAATCAGGAACTGAAGAAGTTCAGACACTATGTGCTTCCGCAGTCAACTGCAGGCGAAGTTAGTCAGGGTTTAACGAACCAATCGCCGTTCTTGATATCCACCATATATAGAGAACGGGCATCAATACCCAGGTGATCAGTTTTACTCATATTGAATACGCCAGTCACTCCAACAAAACCCTGCGTTGACTCCAACGCATCCCTAATATCCTTTGGATCTGCGGATTTTGCCCTTTCGATTGCATTGACAATCAACATCAGAGCGTCATACGAGTAGCCACCAAAGGTAGAAGCCTCCGCACCAGTGATCGACCGAATGGTTTTGTCGTAGTCCAACACCACCTTCTTGGAAGGATCTGTATTAGGTAGTTTTTCGCCAACTACAAGCAATGGCGCTACCAAACGTACTCCGTCTGATGCTGTCCCGGATAGCTTGATGTATGCCTTGGAAGCCGCACCATGCGCTTGGTACATTGGCACTTTCATACCTAGCTGACCGTAGTTTCTGGTTACCAAGGCCAAGGCCTGCCCAAAGCCACCAACGAGCAAGGCATCAACACCTGGCCGATTTTTAATTTTGGTCAGTTGTGGGGTCATATCGCTGTCGGTGGGATTGAACGTCTCATCTGCAAGGATCTCGATTCCTGCTCCCTTAGCGGCAGCAGTGCATTCATTTCGGAGCGTCTTTCCAGCACCATCGGTGCCATTGATCATTGCGATCCGCTGGATACCGCGTACCTTCAGGTCTTCAATAGTTTTGCCACAAACCATTCGGTCTGTATGGGGAGTCTTGAAAACGTAAGGGCGAACAGGTTCAACGATTTCTACACCAGCAGCAAGCGAGACCAATGGAATCTTGGCATCTACAAATACAGAAGCCACTGCTAAGGTAATACCTGTTGTGCTTGGACCCATAGCGGCAACCACCTTGTTGGAGTCCACTAAGCGAGCAGCAAATGTCCTTGCGGTGTTGGCATCGGTAGCATCATCGTAGATGATCAATTCGATTGGGCGTCCCAGAACGCCCCCAGCGTCGTTAATCTTCTTGACGTAATGGCGAAGAGTGATGCCTTGAGGCTCGCCTAGGAACGACGCTGGACCTGTGCTAGAAATGATGGCTCCAATGCGAATCGGCTCAGCGGCATATGCCACAGACAAAGCAAAGGTTAAGAACATCGTGGACGAAGTCAAGAATGCGGTGATCTTTTTCAAGGTAGGCTCCTGTTTTAAGGCAATGTCTCTTACTAAGTTGCAAGTGGCTTCTGTTAGGTCCTCACTCACGTCCTCTAACTGTTCTATTCGAACAGACTCACATCATCTTCTTCCTAATGGAATAATTAGATTAACACACGAATGATACATAATAAATAACAATTTAATTATTTTTGTTGTACATGGCTTAACCTCTATCTTTTACTAACTGTCTTTCTAATACTTTCTGAATACGGCAGGGCGACGTTCCTGGAAGGCTTGTATCCCTTCACGGTAGTCTGGGGTAATCGACAATTCCCCCTGAAGCTTTGACTCAGCTTCAAGCACTTGCTCAAGCGTCCAGTCCAGCGAGCGACGAAGTAGGTCTTTTTGTTGGGCAAACGCGAGCGCTGGGCCATTGGCACAGATTTGTGCGAATTTGAGCGTGCTCTCGTAGAGCTCATCATCTGGCCAACACCTTTCAATCAAACCCAGAGAAGCAGCTGCGGTGCCATCCAAGTTCTCTGCTGAGTAGATCAGCTCCATGATTTTCCCGCTAGAAATTCGCTGTCTGAGCAGCCAATGGCAGCCGCAGTCAAGTGCTGCGCCGAGTTTCGAAAAAGGTATGCCGAAACGAGCAGACCGAGATGCATGCACAACATCGCACGCCAATGCAAGACCCAATCCAAAACCCAAAGCCACGCCCTGGACCGATGCTACTGTGGGCTTAGACAAACTGTAAAGAGCCATAATAATAGGATTCATCTCCTTGGAGAGAATGTCACTCGCACTTTCGCCAGGCGTTGCAGAGGAAAGATCGCGACCGCTGCAAAATGCCTTACCGTTCGCGCTAATGAGTAGACATCTCACCAAGTCATCGAGTTGTGCCTCGTGTACAGCGGCGAGTATTTGTTCTGTCATTGCCGTTGTTACAGCATTCATCTTCTCTGGTCGATTCAATCGAATCTCCATCACCCCAAATTCATAATGAACCAAGACTTCATTTGCCATTTTGTCTCCTGTCGGGATTGTCAAGAAGCAATAAATATAGTACATTTTTTAATTTTTAGGTCTATCAATTTGTTTTATTTAAATATGCTAAAAACAAAAACCCATTTACTGGCAAACGAAGCAGCCAGGTTTGACGCACTAAAGAAATTTGGCTACTCAGATAAAGAATACGACTCCAAAGATGTAGCAATCGAGGAAGAATGGTGCCTACTAGCCCAAGGTATTTATCCTTCCTCAGGGTATATACATTCGCCCATAGATTCAATGCAAACCTGGATAAAAGACCTGGTAATTAAGAGAGTCCGGCAAAGACGTGAGCTTGATGAATTGATGCGTAAGTGCGACGCAGCGCATGAAGGCATCTTCAAGAGCGGTCCTCATCCCGCGCTTGTGGAGGCTTACACAGAGGCGCGAGATCGCTTTGAAAATGCGGTTGAAAATTTCATCACATCAGGTGAGGAGCTTGCTGTTAGGCTCAGCTCAGCAACTTGATATATCGGTCGCGCTCCATCTTTTTCTGGATTTTTCCAGTTACACCGCGGATCAAAGAGTCACGAAATTCAATCGACCTTGGTATTTTGAACTTTGCCAGACGCTCACGGCACCAAGATTCCACGTCCTCCTGCAGCAGGTTGATGTTCGGTCGAGGCACTATAGAGGCGTGCACTACCTCACCCCAATGGGGGTCTGGAATTCCGAAGACACAGACCTCAAGCACATTTGGATGCGAGGCGAGCACATTCTCGACCTCGATGGGATATACGTTATACCCTCCACTGATGATCATGAACTGTTTTCGATCGACAAGGTATATGTACCCATAATCGTCCATTCGCCCCAAGTCGCCAGTCATATACGCGCCATGGCGCAAGGCATTGGCCGTAAGCTCTGGTTCATTTAGGTAGCCGTTCATGATGAATCCGCCTTGAACGGCTATCTCGCCTACCTCGCCGATATTGCAGACCGTACCATCATCTCTAAGGACTTGGACAATAGCGTGTGGTGTGGCCATCCCACATGATTCCAATATCTTCTCTTCGCCTGCCAGCGCCCTGACGTGATCTTCAGTGCTTAATTTGGTAAAAAAGCCCCCGCATCCCTCTGTCGCACCGTACATTTGCTCGAAGCCAGAGTTCTTGAACGTTGCGGCAGCCCGCCGAATTAGTGCAGGAGGTGTAGGAGCTGAGCCATAGGTAATACAACGAACGCTATCTAGGTCACGTGGCTGACTCTTTTGCTCTTCACACAGCGCATTAAGCATTGTGGGCACCAGCAGTACTCGGGTGACCTTGTGACGTTCCATTAGGTCCAAAGCGAGTTTGGACTCGAATCCTGGCATCACTACAGTCTTGAAACCCTTCTGCACATTCCAGACTGCCAACACGATTGGTGTACCGGCACCTGGGAATGTGTGCAGCCAAACGTCGGACTTTCGGAACTCGAAGTCCAAAAGAGAATGAGATATCGAGTAGTCTATGGCCTGATGGGTCCAGATAGCAGCCTTGGGGCTACCAGTGGAGCCGGTGGTATAGCAATACTGTGCTATCTCATGGCGTATGTCGTTCACTTTCGCACCGTCATGCGAGGAAAGGTCAGCTTCATAATCACCCATGCTAAGTTGCCCATCACCAGCACTAAGCACGCGTAAGCCCTTCAATGGCGAGACAAGGCCTACATAGGCGTCCTCAACATAGAGAAGACTGCATGAACAATGTCTGAGAATTCCCTCGATCTCTGTTGATGCCATCCGGTAGTTGAGGCCAACCCGAATGGCTCCAATCCTTGCAGAGGCAAACACAATCTCAACCATGGCTGGCCCGTCCCTAGTAAGGGTTGCTACCACCTGGCCCGGTTTTATACCATGGCTAACCAAAGCAGCAGCAAGAGAATCTACACGGCGGTTAACTTCCGCCCAAGTATGGGTCTGCGCACTGTAAGCGTATGCTGGATCATTGGGCCAACGTCTGGCAGCGTTTCTCAACATATCCGAAAGCGTAACTATCATCTTTTTGTCTCCCTATTCTCGAATGTATTATTCAAATCCAAATTCAAACCGAAAGATTTTTTTCTTGCTTAGCAGAGCATAATGCGAATTCAAAAAACGTTTTAAATAATTATTCATTTTCAATATGTCCAGCCATATTTCAATTCGCCGAAAAATTGATTCATTGAAGAAATCGCATGGCTTTTCACCGAAGGCCATTATTAGCACAATCTTCGGGGATATGGTTGTCCCTCGCGGTGGATTCGTTTGGCTTGGAAGCCTTGTGGAAGCTTCGGAGTTGTTCGATATCAGTCCCTCTCACGCTAGAACATCCATATTGCGACTTGGGTACGAAGGATGGCTTAAAAGTTTCCGTGTAGGAAAGCTCAGCTACTACACTATGACCGAAGAGAACATGCGGGACTACACCTCGCCGGTCTACGGCGCCCCAAATGACACATGGACCAACGAATGGCAAATCGTCTTCACGGCATTGGCAGACCTGCCCAAGCAGAACTATGTCAAGCTTCGGCAGACGCTCATGTGGGAGGGGGTGGGACAAATTGCGCCGCATGTTTTCATTGTTCCAACCGTTTTTGTTGGCAGAATGCATCATGTACTTGAGGAGTTCAACCTGACGGACCACGTGCAGTTTCTTGCTGCGCAAACTTTGCCTAGCAAGGACCCTGATCTGGTCCGAAGGATGGTTTGGGAAGCTTGGACACTTTCGGAGATCGAGGAAAAGTATGATGGATTCCTTAAACGTTACCGCCCACTGCTTCAGACTATTGAACGCCATTTCAATACCTTGGATGAAGAGTCCTGTTTTGTAATCCGCACTCTTATGATTTTGGACTATCGCGTAATTGCTTTGCGAGATCCACACCTTCCATCTAGCTTGTTGCCAAATCCTTGGTCTGGGCATTCCGCCTTTGCCTTGTGCAAGACCATCTATCAATATGTACTTAATGGCTCTGAAGCGTATGTTCAGCGAGTACTTAAGAGTTCTGATGGGCCCTTGAGCCCCGCTAACAACTCGCTCTGGTCTCGGTTTGGCGGACTGAGAAAATAAAGGTATTTTCAAAGAGTACCATTGTTCATGCGATACGTTGTAAATAGCTATGTTTATCCTCATGTCAAAATTTAAATCCCTAACTGCCCTGTTGCATTTGTTGCAGTAGAGATAAGTTCAGAATAACTACTAATCTTCAATCTAGCGCGGTTGGATGCTGCATTGCGGGTTTCCTTTGAATCTATACGCTTCCATCCTTGATAATCGACCCACCTAGCACCGGCTTTCTCCAGCAACGGCCTAATCCCAATTGATGCGGCGTTTAAGCCAACCATTGGAATAGTTTCCTTGAGCGCAAAATCTGCCACCTGATGGGAGTCGGTTCGATTGATTCCAATTGCACCTGAAGGCCCCCTCTTGGCCCAACCTACTACATAGAGCCTTTCAGAAATACGCCCGTCTTTATTGGCTAGCACACCTGGAAAAATGTCAACATCTTTTCTAATTGCATGCGCATAGCCAATGCAAGTAATTGTTAGATCAATGTCCAGACGCTCGTAATTACTTGAGACAGACCCAATGTTTGTAGGCAAAAAAAGAGCAGCACCAAGCAAATGGTCGTTAGATGAATGTGGCAGGAACGCAGTCGGATGGGTATCAAAACGGAATTCCACTGAGTGTTTTCCTGAATACTCAAATGCGTCACCTGGTGTATCTGGCAACGCAAGTATTTCTGGCCAAGCAGCACCAACTGCAAACGCGCTAGTATTACTGCCGCCCTGAAAAAATGCAGCCCTTGTTCGAGGGTTCAGAAATACGCGCCCTGGAGCCTGTCGCACAAGCTCTCGTAGCTCTGAAAGCGAAAACTTTGCATGCTCTGGGCCTCTGCGAGCAACGATCACGATGCGACGTTCCGACTGACTACAAAACGCCTTTAACACTGATGGCGAAATATCGGATCCGTCGAAGCCATTCGCCCCCTTCAGGAACATCCTAGCGACATCGATGGCGACATTCCCTGCGCCAATAATAAGCACCCTTTTTGCCCCAGCAACAAGCCCAGAAAAATCTGTAGCAAATGGATGATCGTTATACCAACTTGCCAGGGCACCAGACCCCACCACGCCCGCAAGGGTTTCACCCGGCAACTGCAACTGCCGATCGCGGTTAACGCCAGTGGCCAAGATAACCGCGTCGTAGCGAGAGCGGATCTCCGCTAGAGAAATATCGCGTCCAGCATAGACCCCGCCAAAGAACGTTACTCGCTCTTGTTCAAGTATGCGTCCCAATGTTCGGGTCACCGCCTTCGTGCCCTGGTGGTCCGGCGCCACTCCATAGCGAATTAAACCAAACGGGGTTGGCAGACGTTCAATTACGTCAACCCTTAAGTCTGGGTCTCCACGTAATAGGGCCTCAACGGCATAGCAACCTGATGCGCCACTTCCAATCACAGCAAAACGGCGGCTACGCAATTCCATTCCGCGCATCTCTCCTCGAGGGACGATGGTGTTCATACAAGTACGCTTACGCTATGGAAGAGGTTAGGAAATTTGGGTATCTGTGCCACTCAGAAATAGCATCTGCAAGTTCAATGGGCTTGCAAAGTGAAGGAAAGTGCCCCCCATCCGGAAAATCTCTTCGAAGGTGAAGGTTATGGCCCCGTTCTATCCAACGGGTAGGTGGCGGTGGAAAAAATCCATTTTCAAAAAATGCGCAAGCTGTAGGAACCTCACACTTCTGCCCTGGCGCAAGTTCATGGACTTTAGATCGGTCTGCGTGATATATCCAACCAGCTGTATTGAGGCTTGAAGAGAACCAATATAGGCTCAATAATTTAAGTACTTCCTGCCGTGGAATCCGCGGATCCTGATCTGGCTTCGCCCCACCCCATCCATGATATTTGTCAATTAGCCAAGCAGCCATAAAAGCTGGTGAGTCGCAGAGCCCATAACCCAGAGTTGTAGGTCGCGTCGCATGTTGTTCACGGTATCCGCCGTCTGCAGCCAGTCGACGCTGTACCTCTTTTACCCAACGCTTCTCTTCGTCATCGAGTGGAAGCGCCGGGTCAATATTAGGTCGAAGGCCGAGCATGCTCAGATGAATACCAAAGAGGTGCTGAGGCGCGTCCACCGCCATCCATGAGGAGACCACCGCTCCCCAGTCTCCTCCATGTACAAAGAATCGATCGCATGCGAAAGCCTCACGCATCATTTGATGCCATACGGCTGCAATTTCACGGGCATGAAGTGGGCGTGGCGTAGAAGAGTAGCCAAAACCTGGCAAAGAAGGAAGGATTACCGTTGCACCGTCTTCGGCACGGCCACCGCTTCGTTCTGGATGAGAAATTCTTTCAACCATTCCATAGAACTCATATGGAAGGCTTGGCCAACCATGAGTCATAACTATCGGCGGAAGCTCGAGATTAGACCCAGGCTCTACAGTGACATGCACGTCCAGCCGAACTCCATCAGGCATCAATACTGGGATCTGATATTGCGAGAAACGGTTGACGCTATCTTCTGCTGCACTGAAATCAAAAGCGTCAGACCACTCGTCCAGCAAATCGCGCATATAGCCGTTTGGAGGACCGCTATACCAATTGTCGCCAGTAGCCTGAGCGGGAACCACGGCTGAGGTAATCCGCCTTCTAAGTTCATCGACGCGTGGGCGGGTAAACTCAGCACGAAAAGGACGTCCACCGCGTGGAACTAACAACGAACTAGTACTAGCTGTATCACGCATGACGGAACACAGGCTTACGCTTCTCTGCAAATGCCCGCATTGCCTCTTTCTGGTCATTTAAGGCAAACGTTGCGTGAAGCAGTCTCCTTTCTAGGTTCAACCCTTCACGCAGCGGCGTCTCGAATGCGGCACGAACCGACTCCTTAACCATCATCACAATGGGGCGAGAGCACTGAGCGATCTTGCTCCCCATCACTATTGCATGCTCAATATGCTGGCCCGGCTCCACCAACAGTGAGACGATGCCGACGCGCTCAGCCTCGGCAGCATCAATATGCCGTCCAGTCAGGCACAACTCCATTGCCTTGGCCTTACCTATGGAACGGGCTAGACGCTGCGTTCCACCTCCACCAGGGATTGTTCCAACTAGCACCTCTGTCTGTCCAAAACGCGCACTCGGGTCTGCCACAACGATGTCACACATAAGAGCGAACTCACAACCCCCGCCTAGTGCATAACCTGCAACTGCGGCGATGACAGGCTTTCGGCAGGCATCGATTGCCGCCCAGTCCCGCGTGACGAAGTCTTCCAAGTAGGCTTCGGCGAACGTTTTTTCCGTCATCTCCTTTATGTCTGCTCCAGCACAAAAAACTTCAGTACCCCCTGTTAGGACAATGGCTCCTACAGCTGGGTCAGCTTCAAACTGACGAAGCGCCTGATCTAACTCTGCGATTAAGGCTTTATTTATAGCGTTTCGAGATGCGGGCCTGTTCATCGTGGCAATACCTACGCCATCACGAATATCGACAAGTACGTTCGGCATACGGGATGCCCTCACACGGCACTGGCCATGCGAGCATCAAGCTCGGCATCATCCATCGCGTATCCAGTTCGCATGTCGTAGTCTGCTTCGACGTCGTCCACCCACTCAAGCCCCGCTTCGTTCAGTCGCTTACGGGTAAGCTCCAAATAGCGCTCCTGAGTCTCCTCCGGTCGCATTATCTTGATGCCCATCTCGTAATAGCGATCGAAGTTCCTTGATGCATTGTCGGCCGCCAAGCTAGGACGGCCGCAATGCCCAAGACCCATGGCAATGAATTTGGGTACCCTGGCTTGCAACCGGGCACGGGCGGTATTACCGCCAAACTGAATACACCGCTTGACAGCCCAAAGGCCAAAACCCATATGTCCGACTTCCTCGCGGGAGATACGCTCTGAAACACGAGCCCAAGGAAGATAGGAGCACTTTTCGTACTGGGACAAAAAGATCACTGCCGCCGGCGTTGACACACAGGACATCATGGCCACGTCTTCCCAGCACTGGAACTGATTACGCCAATACGAACGTCTAAAGCCGTTGATGATATTCACCTTGGAGGGGTCGGGATTCTCCGGGTTGTCCCTCAACTCAGCAAGACGAGACTTGACGTCGACTCCAAGATCCTCTACCAGTGTCCACAAATAGAAAGCATGCGCATACTCTTCCATCGTTTTCTTGGCTAGCCGGTATGCCTCCTCCGGCCGTGGAGCGAACTGCATATTTTCTCCAACGCGCTGAGCACCCGCATACTCGGAATCCGCCTGAAATGTCAGCAGGTGAACCAATGCGCGTTTGTAGTCAGCGGGTAGCTCTTCGCCCTTGTCATAAAACTTCATATCTGCTCCGTTAATAGTTGTACTGTTGTTCTACTTTTTGTATTACTCAGAAATTTAATAATATGACACAAATTTATTTTCGTCAAATTTATTTTTGTATTTTATATATTATTTAACTTGGAAGTCAGAATTGATCCTTGATACCACCTAGGCCAATGTAGCCGAACCGCTTCTCCGTCCAGCCTCAATCCTCTGCAAACACCTAATAAAGGAGGGCACACGTTATTCGTTACATCATCACGAACAGGAACCGTAATTCCTGCAAACGACTGAATAGCCAACGTTGGTAACATCCCAGCTAGTGCAGAAAGATGGCTGCATCCGATTCCATCGCCCAATCGCTCCCTTAAGCTTGCACCAAATCGATTGAAAATATTTAGGCCTACAATTGACTGGTAATCAGCGGCCGCAGAAGGGCATGATTCCTCGAATGGGACAGAATCCATACTCGCTCGCGCCTGCACTATAGTTCCTTCAGCATCCATGGTGCAGATCAGGCTCATCCCATGAATAAACTCCCCAGCAGGGTGGTCACGCGCGCCGCCCGTAAATGTCTTTGTCTTTCGATCTGAAAGAGAAATCTCCATATCCCACATTTCATCATCGCGGACATATGCAATCGCTTCGATCTGCCGTATGTGAACCATCTGTCTATTCGTCATGATGAATTTCTTTTAGTTAAGCGCTGTTATTTGTACATATTTATATAAGACAAATTTAACATAAAATATCATATTATTGTTTATATTGTAAAAGGGGCATTTCTTGAACTCACTACTCATAGTGGTTGGCACACAGTCAGGGAACGCTGCAATGGTTGCCGAAACAGTAAAGACCACACTAGGGCGCGTTGGCGTCAATGTAGAACTTTTGCCAGAGGACTGCGCAGACCCTGTTGCTGTAGCCAAACACAGATGGTTACTTGTATGCTGCTCAAGCCATGGAGAGGGTGATGTGCCAGATAACTTAGTTTTGCTGATGAACGCGCTGACGGGGTCGGAAATAGATTTGTCCGGCGTTGCTTATGGGGTCATATCCTTAGGCGACAGGACCTATTCGGATACTTTTTGCGGTGGTGGACGGCGCGTGGACAGCATCCTCAGCGGCCTTGGCGCTCGACGCATTGGAGATGCGTTAGAAATTGACGCTTCCACTCAGCCCTTTCCCGATGAGTCTGCATTGGTATGGCTACCTGGGTGGATCGCGCAAGTTCGCTCTGATGCTTGTTGAGTTATTATTTTTTGCCTTCTAAATCAATTTGGCATTTACCCAATTTTGTAGATAAATATTACTGTATGAGTAGAGACGCGACCACAAAAATAAACAAAGACGGTTTACGCTATAAGTCCAAAGAAGGTGGCACACCTTATGGTCCAGGTGGCACTATGGGCACCATGAGCTGCTACAAGTGCGGAGTACATAAAGCCCGAGCACTTGGGACATTTAAACGTCTACTTGGTCAAAGTATGTTCATGTGTGGTGACTGTAAACCTGTAAAAATTGCATTAGCGTTGCCATAAGCTAGGGTCTCGTTGATTTCATAGTCGGCTTTACCCTTCCCAAAATGTCAACAGTTTTTAGCCGACTGGATTTCAATTTCATCTTCACGCCTTAGGGTGAAAGATGAATTCTCCCTTAATCAAGTACCCCTATTTGTCTCACACATGCTGACGTCGGACACTACCTGCCAG
>Ga0214919_10006846_pt1 | contig 15535 bp, 2 predicted proteins | sample LL1503_MetaG_FD_177994 | JGI IMG/M metagenome (GOLD analysis project Ga0214919, IMG submission 177994) | Freshwater microbial communities from Lake Lanier, Atlanta, Georgia, United States - LL-1503 | ecosystem: Environmental > Aquatic > Freshwater > Lake | place: USA: Georgia | collected 2015-03-15 | reverse complement strand
CCACCGACTCCGATTTTCTCTCGGTTGTCGGCGTGACTCTGGCCAGCAACGCAGGCGACGGCATCAGTATCTCTGGTGGTGCCAGCGCCAGCATCGCCGGAAATACGATCTCCGGAACGGGCACCTCGACAGCCAACGCCGGAATACGGATCGTCGGTGGCTCAGACCACACCATCGGCGGCACGCTGGCTGCGGCGGCGAACACGATCGGCACCAGCAAGGGCGACGGCGTCGTGGTGCAGTCGGCCAGCGGCACAGTCATCGAGCGGAACTTCGTCGGCACACGTGCAAATGGTGCGACCTGGACCGATCTCGGCAATGCCGGCGTCGGCATCCGCATCGTCGACTCGACCGGAACCGTCGTGACCTATCGCAACGTCATCGCCCACAATGTTCTCGGCGGCGTGGTGGTGTCGGGTGGCGTCGGCAACCTCATCGGCGCCGATTCCAGCCGTCCGGTGGGCGAGCAGGGGCTCGGCTTCGGCAATCTCGTTTTCGCCAACGGCATCGCCGGCGGTCCCAGCCCGGTGGCGTCCGCCGGCATCCTCGTGTCCGACGATGCGAGCGGCACGATTGTCGCAGCCAACTGCGTCGGTATCACCGGGCCGAGCGGCGTGCTCGCGGCCAACAGCGGCGACGGCATCGCCGTCATCGTTGCCTCATCCACGACCATCGGCGGCCGACTGCCCGTGGCGGCCGGCGACCCCGTCTACGGCAACCTGATCGCTGGCAACGGCGGCAACGGCATCACGCTTTCGGGGAATCAGCCGCAGTCTTCCGACGGGGCCAACGTGGTTCGTGGCAACACCGTCCGCAATAACTCCGGCAACGGCATCCTCGTCGACGACAGTGTTTTGCAGGTGATCGGCGGGAACATCCAGGATGCGGTTCCCGATTTCCAGGAGACGGCCAACACGATCATCGCCAACGGCCGTCTGGGCCGAGGCGACGGCATCTCGATCACGAACAATTCGTCGGGGATCGTCGTCACTGGCAACTTCATCGGCACCAACAGCGCTTCGGTTGCCGGGCTGGGCAACTTCGGCAATGGCATCAGCGTGCTCTCGTCCGACGGCAACCAGATCGGGGGCGACACCGACGCCGGCTCCCAAAACGTGATCGCCAACAATGCGTCGAATGGTGTGCTGATCGCGATCGACAGAGCCGACGCGACCGCGAGCTACAACCACGTTCTGGGCAACACGATTCGCGGCAATAGCGGCCGCGGAATCGCCGTGGTAACCGCCTCCAACAACAGCATCGGTTCCGCGAATCCGGGCGAGGGCAACACGATCATCGCCAACGTCGGCGCTGGCGTCGCCCTGCTCTCCGGGGCCACAGCCAACGTCGTGCAGGGCAACCTGATCGGGACGGATGCCGCCGGTTCCACACGCTTCGGCAATCTCGGCAGCGGAGTCGCGATCGACGCCAGCACGGCCAACGTCATCGGCGGCGCGGCCGATGGCGAGGGGAATCGCATCGCCTACAACGCGATCGGGATCACCGTCGCGTCGGCGGTCGCCACCACCGACACGGCCAATCGCCTGCTCGGCAACGTCATCGACCACAACGTCGCCGAGGGCATCAAGGTGACGGCCAGCCGCTATACAGTCGTAGGCGGACTGACGCAGGGCGAGGGCAACTCGATCCGCTTCAACGGCTCCGATGGGGTGCTCCTCGACGGCACCACGCAGTGGGTGCAGGTGCTCGGCAACGACGTCGGCACCGATGCCGACGGCAACAACCTCGGCAATGCCGGCGACGGCATCCAGGTCGGCACCCCGTCGGTCACGGTCGTTTCCAACACCGTGCTGGGCAACCGTGTGGGCTTCAACAAGGCCGCGGGCGTGCGGCTGATCAACGCCGTGCAGACGACGATCGGCGGCATGGGCACCGGCGAGGGCAACACGATCACGTTCAATGGTCAGGGCGGCATCGTGCTGCAGACCGGCTCGCGACAGAACAGCATCACCGCCAACACGGTGACGGATAACCTCGCTGCCGGCGTCTCGCTGTTGGCCAGTTCCGCCAACGCGGTGGCCGGCAACCAGATCCTCCGCAACGCCGTGGCGGGCATCGCTGCGTCGGTCAGCAGCGACAACACGATCGGCGGAGATGGGGCGACCGATGGCAACACGATTTCCGACAACGCCGGGGCGGGCGTGTCGCTGGCCGACGCGAGCAGCCGCAACGCGCTTGCCGGCAACGTGGTGAACAGCAATGACGGCACCGGTATTGCGATCAGTTCCGGCGTTGGCAATCGGATCGTCTCCGGCAATGTCGTGACCCTCAACGGCATGGGAGGCATCCTCCTCTCGGGCCCCTCGCGCAACACGACGATCGATCGAGCCTTTGTGGGCACGAATGCCGACGGTGACAATGACCTCGGCAATGCCGGCAGCGGCATCACCATCAGCGGTTCGCTGGCGAACGTGATCAGTGGCGGCACCATCGTCACGGCGAACACCGGCTATGGCATCGACGTCGTCAATGCCACGGCGTCCGATCTCACGGTCGGTAATGTGGTCACGCTCACCACCGCCAGCGACAACGGCCTTGCCGGCATCCGCGTCTCCGGCGGCGGCCGCCACACCATCGGCGGCGCCGGCGTCGGCAACACGGTGCAGCGGAACAAGGGTGTCGGCCTCGAACTCGCCGGCCGCACGCTCGGCAACCTCGTCCGCGGCAATACCGTCAGCGACAACAACGGCGGCGGCCTCCTGCTCAACGCCGCCACATCCAACACGATCGACGGTGGCAATGTCGTCACCGCCAACGGCGGCGACGGCATCCGCCTGATCGCCGGTGCCTCGGGCAACCAGATCCGCGGCAATTTCATCGGCACCGATGCTGCCGGCACGGAAGACCTCGGCAACTCGGGCGACGGCATCGAAATCAACGCCAGCCTGGCGAACGTGGTCTCCGGAAACACGATCGCCGACCACACCGCCGACACCGCGAGGGGCGTGGCGATCGTCTCCAGTTCCGCCGCGACGATCGCCTCGGGCAACGTCATCGAGGCCAACCGGATCACCGGCAACACGATCGGCGTGCAGGTCACGGGCAGCACCCGGCAGATCATCGGCACCAGCCGCACCAGCACACAGGCTCCGGGCTCCACTGCCAACACGATCATCAACAGCACGTCTCACGGTGTGCTCGTCGATGGCAAGTCGCAGGGCGTTCTCGTGGTCGGCAACTCGATCGGCACTGACGCCGGCGAAGCCGCCGCCAACGGGGGCGACGGGATCCGCGTCATCGCCGCCACGATGACGACGGTGGGCGGCAACATGATCGCCTTCAACGTCGGCAACGGCATCCAGATCACAGCCGCGCCGGTTCCCGCTCCTTCGGCGGCCAACGTGCTCGTCTCCAACACCGTCCGTGGCAATCTGGCCAACGGCATCCGGATCGGCGAGGGCAGCACGTTCAACGTGGTCGGCAACGTCGGGGCGGGCAACACGGTCGACGCCAACGCCCTCCACGGCATCACCATCGAGGGTGCGTCCAACTCCAGCCGACTGACCAGCAACACCGTGACCGGCAACGGTTCGGTCGACTCGGGATCGGGCGAGGTGCTCGGGGGCGACGGCATCCGCATCGTCGGCAGCATCGGCAACGTGGTGCGGTCGGCCATGGTGAGTGGCAATCGGGCTGCGGGCATGCGGATCGTCGATTCGATCGCCTCGCAGGCGAGTGTCGGCAACCAACTCCTCGCGTCGACCATCGCGGCCAACGGCGGCGATGGCGTGCGGATCGAGGGAGGGAGCCGGGCCGTGATCGGCGCGGCGGGCCTGGGCAACACCATCTTCGGCAACGGCACCGACGACACGCTCGGCAATTCCGCACGGGCCGGCATCGCGATCGTGGCCGGTGCCCGGGGCAGGGGAGCGGTCGGCAACCTTGTGCAGGCCAATGTGATCGGCCTCGATGCGACCGGGGCCGCGAGCGGCAACGCCGGTGACGGCGTGCTCATCGAGGGCGGCTCGGCAAACACGGTCTCGCTTGGCAACCGCATCGCCCGCAACGGCTCCGCGGCCGAAGGGGCCGGCATCCGGCTCCGCGGTGCTGTGGGCAACGTCATCGGCGGCGTGGTGGCGGCGGCCCGCAACCTGATTGCGTTCAATGCGGGTTCCGGTGTCGTGGTCGAAAACCTCAATGCGGCCGGGAGCACGGGCAACACGATCGCCGGCAACACGATCGACTCGAATGAGAGTGACGGTGTTGCGGTGAAGGGGACAGCGTCGAGCGGCAACGTGATCGGCATGCGGTTCGACGGAACGGCGGTGCGGGGACTCGGTAACGTCGTTTCCAACAACGGCGGATCGGGCGTCAGCGTCGATGGTGGCGTCCGCAACTCAATCCTCGGCAATTCGATCTTCGGCAATGCCGCTGCGATCTCGCTCACCAATGGCGGCAACGCGTCGATGCCCGCTCCGGTGATCACGTCAGCCATCCCAGTGAGGGCCGCCGGGGCGACCCGCTGGACGATCACCGGAACCATCAGCGGGGCTCCGGCCCGACAGGCGGTGGTGGTCGAACTCTATGCCAACCCCGTCTCCGATGCGTCGCCACAGGCCCGCACGCTGATCGGCCGCGTCGTCATCCGCACAGACGCTAACGGCAACGGCACCTTCCGCTTGAGCCTCACGGCCACGGTGCCCGCCAGTTCACTCATCACGGCCACGGCGACCAGCAGTCTTGGCGATACCTCGGAAGTGGCCCCGCCTCCCGGTCCTCGGTCTCTGGCGTTCGCCGGGCTCCTTTAGAACCGCCCACACGAAGTCTCACCAGCCATGAAAACCACCCACACACGAGCGCCGAAAGCCGCCCCTGCCAACCTGGCAGGACTGCGGTCGGCTGCACAAATTCCCGGCCGATTCTGCTCCAAACGGGGGATTTCTCCTGTCGCTGGCAGCACGGGCCGAACCAACCCCCATCCGCCGCGTACATCCCCCCATGTGTGGGCTAGGTTTGCCGGAGAGCGGGCATGGCCGCCGTTGGCTGCCAACAGTCACCCGCAATCAGAGTTCGTTGACCGGAAGACATTTCGATCTGGAGTAGAGCAATGAGGGCCATGCACCCTTCCCCCAAGCGACCGTCCCGTAGTGCCACGATTTTCCCAAGCCGTCGAGGCAAGGCCGGGCAGCAATCCCGCCGAGACCGTCGCAGCGGCCGGCGAGCCGTCCGTTCCACGCTCTCCCCGGTCGTCGAGCAACTCGAGTCGCGCAAACTGCTCGCGTTCACGGCCAACTTCAACGCCGGCGTGCTCACGTTCACCGGGACTGGCGGAGCCGATACCCTCCAGCTTTACATGGACGACGCCGCAGGATCGTCGTTGCGGTACAACGTTGGCAGTGGCATCGTCGGCCAAGGAGGTCTTGCTTCTCCTCCTTCGCCGCCGCAGTCGGGCGTCACGAAGATCGTCATTCGCGATACGTCTCTCACGGACGCCGACACGGTCGGCATCATCGGCGTCAACGGGACGGCGATGTCGATGTCCGGCACGAATTTTGTGTATGGCAGCACGCCGATCGAGATGACGTTCGTCGAGTCGGTCACGCTCGACAGCGGATCGGCCCCTGGCAACGTCGCCCTCGATGGGAACGGCACCGCTGGCCAACTCACGGTCGTGAACGCGGATACCGTGACGATCGGCGGCACCAGCCGCCTGCAGGTCGGTCAGTTGTCGGTCTCGGCGAAGAGCCTCGTCCTGAGAGATGAGGTCGTCGCCATGATCAATCCGACGGTGGCCAACGCGACCGGCGCGATCACGTTCGACATCGATTCGACGATCACGATCGCCCACCCGGTGACGTCGACCAGCACTGCCTCCGGCGGCATTACGTCTGGAGCGATCACGCTGAAGTCCCGTGGCGGCATCCTGCAGCAACCTGCTGCCGTCATCACTGCAGCAACCCTCGTCGTCGAAAATCAGGTCGGCGGTGACGTGCTGCTCGACACGGTCGACAACAATCTCGGCACGATCACCATCGTCAATCGCGTTCACGGCGGTGCCGTGCGGTACTCCGACGCCAACAGCGTGGGGGTTAGTTCGCTGGTCGCCAGCGATGGCCCGGTATCGATCGAATGTGGCATGGCACTCAGCATCACGGGTAACATCATCGCCGGTGGCGGCGACGTCACACTCCTTGCCCGCAACGGCATCACAGCAACCGCCGCCGGCGGAATCACCTGCGCGATCCTCACCGTGTCGAACGGCCTCATCGCCGGGCCTCTGCCCGCGTCGGGCGATATCGCCCTCGACCTTGCCGCCAATTCGGTGGACAAGCTGGCCGCCGTCAATACCCCCGCTGCCGGCAGCATACGGTTCAAGAACTCAACAGGCCTGGGTATCGGCACCGGCTCCGGTGGCATTTCGGGCGTCACCACCAACAGCGGCACGATCGCCATCACCTCGGCCACGGGGGCGATCGCCATCGGCAACGCGATCACTGCCACGAACCTCGGCAGCGTGAGCCTCACCGCCGCCGAAGGCATCACGCAGTCGGGCTCCGGCACGATCACCGCCCTCAACCTCGTCGCCACCAATAACGGTACGAAGGGCGCGATTGCCCTGGAACTCGCGGGCAACGAGGTTTCGTCGGTGAGCGGAAAGAATTCCGCCACCACCGGCTACAACTCCTTCGTCTACCGCGACGCTTCCGACCTCACGGTCGGCTGCGACGGCATCATCGTCGCCTGCGGTGCGGTACAACTGACCGCGTCAGGCTCGATCACCCAAGATGGGGTGATCACGGCCGATTCTCTCCGGGCCGTCAACGTCAACCTCGCTGCCGGCTCGATCGTCTTGCAGCAGGCTGGCAACGATGTCAGCGAATTCGAGGCCCAAAACCTCTTCAGTGGCGGCAGCGTCTCCTTCTTGAACAGGTCGCCCTACGCGATCGGCACCTTTGGGATCGATGCCGCCGGCAACACCGTCACCCTGACCGTGCCCGGCAGCCTCACCCAGGCTGGCGGTATCACAGCCGGCACGCTCAACCTCGTCCGCACGGCCGCCGGCAACATCGATCTCCTCGATGCCACCAACGACGTCGACGTGCTGACCGCCACGGTGGGCAACAGCACCGGCCGCGTGGCCTTTGCCGACGCCGACGGGTTCTCGATCGGCCGGCTGCCGGCGAGCACCGTGGGCCTGCAGACGGCCGGCGTGGCCGTGAGCCTGTCGGCGGGCGGAGCGGGCACGATCACGCAGACCGGCAGCATCACCGCCGCCTCACTCGACGTGTCGAGCGACACTGGCGACATTACGTTGCTCTCGAATGTCAACGACGTGACGACGTTCACCGGCTCGAGCACCTCCGGCACCATCTCCTACCGCGACGCCTCGGCACTGGCGATCGGCGCCGATGGGATCGCGACCACAGGCGACGTCGTGCTCACGGTCTCCGGGGCGCTCACGCAGACCGGCGCGATCATCGCCGACGACCTGCGGGCCACGAACCTCTCCACCACGGCCGGGGCGATCTCGCTCGACCTCGCCGACAACGACGTGGCAACGGTCAGCCTCTATAACTCCGCCGCTGCCGCGATCGCCTACCGCGACGCCACATCCTTCACGGTCGGCACGGGCGGCATCAACGGCCGCGCGGGCATCTCGCTGACGAGCGGCGGCGACCTGCTTCAGGATGACGCGAGCGGCGGGATCGTCGGCCAGTCGCTCACCCTGGCAAACCTCAACGAGGCGACGGGTGACATCCGACTCAATAACGCCACCAACAACGTGGTGAGCCTGGCCGCGACCAACGAGGCCAATGAAGGCGACATCCTGTTGCGAGACGTCGGCGGTCTGTCGATCGGCGTGGCTGTCGCGGGGAATACCGTGGGCATCACCGCAAACCTGGGCGATGTGACGATCATCACCGGCGGTCCGCTTGCGCTGAAGGCCGACGTGGATGCCGGGCAGAACGACATCACCCCGTCGAGCGTCACGCTCTCCGCCTCCGGCGGCATCACGCAGACGGCCGGCTCCGTCGTGACCAACGCCCTCAGCCTGTTCAACGCCACCACCGGTGCGATCACACTGGCCCAGGCCACCAACGACGTCGATCAGCTCGCCGCGAGCAACCTCGGCAACATCACCTACGTCGACGTCGACTCCTTCTCCACGGGCGTCAATCGGGTCGGCCCGCTGGCGGTGGAGGTGAGCACGAAGGGCGTGCTGCAACTCACGGCCCTCGGCGGCCCGCTGCGGGTGGTGAGCGGCCTGGCCTACGGCACGGTCAAGGGTGTGCCGCAGCTCTTCCTGAAGGCCGGCACCGACCGTGTCTCCGCGAACACGGTTGAGTTCGTGCCGACGTCCACCGGCGATAATCCGGCGGTCGGGGCAGCCTTTGCCGGCACGCTCCGCGACATGATCCGCTACGCCAACGTCAACCAGGGCCGACTGATCGACATCAATGGCTTCACCGTCATGCAGCCGCAGAAGGTCGTCTTCGACGAGAATGGCTACGTGGTCGACACGATCACGCTCGCGGCCGTCCTTCCGGCGATCACTCAGACGCTCTCCTTCGACGGCACGCGGGTGGAAGACACCATCGCCGAGCACCGTGTGGGCATCGACGGCGCCGCGGTCACCTCTGCGGGGGCCAACGGCCTGACCTTCTCCGGCAATGCGGGCAGCAGTGCGGTCACCGGCATGGCGATCCACGGCTTTGCCAAGGGGGCCGGCATCCAGTTCCAGGTTGGCGGCGGCCTGGTCACCAACAGCTTCCTCGGCCTGACCCGCACCGGCGCACCGGCCGGCAACCTCTACGGCATCGACCTGCCCACGAAGGCGGCGACGGGGATCAGGATCGGCGGCACGCCGGTGGATGACGGCGTGCTCGACGCCGATCTCGCCAACGTGATCGGGGCCAACACCGTGGCCGGCGTGATGGTCCGCAGCGGTGCGGCCGGCAACACGATCATCGGCAACTATATCGGCACGAATGCCGCCGGCGACGCCCTCGGCAACGGCACGGGCATCGTCATCAACGGCACCGCCTCCACGACGGTGACGGGCAACATCATCGGCAGCAATAAGAACAGCGGCGTGCTGCTCGACGCGGCTAAGGCAACAGCAGCCACGGCCAACGTGCTGCAAGGCAACACGATCATCGACAACGGCGTGGGCCAGCCCGCGGGGGCCGGCATTCGCGTGTCGGCCAGCACCTTCGCGGCGATCGGGGCCGCCGGTGTGGGCAATACGATCGGTCGCAATGCGACGGGCATCTTGATCGAGAAGGCTTCGACCTCGGTCACCGTGGCCGGCAACTTTATCGGCACCAACGCCGCCGGCGACAGCCTCGGCAATGTCACCGACGGCATCCGGATCTCGGCCAGCACCGGTAACACGCTAGGCGGTGTCGCCGAAGCCGACGGCAACGTGGTGGCCTTCAACGGCACCTCCGGCATCCGCGTGGAAAACAGCAACGCCACGTCGCTGGCGGTCGGCAACAAGCTGCTTTCCAACCAGGTTCGCCAAAACGTCGGCGACGGCATCTTTGTGGCGGGCGGCGGCCGCACGACGATCGGCAGCGTTGTGAGCCCCAACGTGATCACGGAGAACGGCGGCGACGGGATCCGCATCGACCTGTTTGGCAAGTTCGCCTCGGTGGGCAACGTGATCCAGGGCAACCTCGTGGGCACCGACTCGGCCGTCGACGACACCCCGCTAGGCAACAAGGGCCGGGGCATCGCCATCGTCGGTGGCACGAGCAACGTGGTCGATCAGGGCAACATCGTGCGGTTCAACGGCGCCGACGGCATCGTGATCACCGACGGCGTCACGCATCGGCCCACGCAGAACAATGCCGTGTTTGGCAACACGATCACCGACAACACCGGCAATGGCGTGCTCGTGACCGGCTCCGGCGTGCTCAACACCACGATCGGCACCGCGATCGTCAACGGCAAGGCGGTTGGTGCCCCCAACACGATCTCGGGCAACGACGGCTACGGCGTGAGCGTGGAGAGCAGTGCCTCCCGCGTGCAGATCCAGGGCAACGCGATCGACAACAACGGGCTCGGCGGCATCTACACGGCTTCGGGCACGAATGCCGGCGTGGCGGCCCCGACGATCACGTCGGCCGTGCTGGTGCAGCCGCTCATGGGCAGCACGCAGCTGCTGGTGCGGGGCACGGCCACAGGGCTGGCGCGGCAGAACATGGCGATCGACATCTATGCGACGCCGCCCGATCCGAATTCCAGCCTGCCGGTGGGAGGCCGCATCTATCTGGGCCGAATCACGGTCACGATCGGGGCCGGCGGCACGGCCTCCTTCTCAGGCACGGTGCTCCTAGGCTCGGCCAAGCTCGACGACCTGATCACCGCCACCACCACGCTGATCACGCCGCCGGTGGGTAGCACCTCGCAGTTCTCGGCGGCGGCGGTGGCGATCACGGCCGCCACGATTCCCGACGTCGCCACCGGCCCGGCAGTTGGCACCACCCGCAATACCCGAGTCGTGGTGAGGCGATGATGCCGGGCCTACCTAAACGCTCCGGAAACCCAAAGCTTGATGATCACGCAAGGGCAGGGTAGCCTGCCCAGGGGAAAGTACCTCTCAAGGGTGGTAACCGCCTCCCGCAGATCCCGTCAAACCGATCCCATTCAATTCACTTCAATCGAATACAGTCCAGTCACGGTCAGGAGACTAGCAGCATGGCGAGCCACACGGGCAAACACCGTTCCTCACAGTCGAGGCGATCGGGCCTCTTGCCTTCATGCTTTCTCCCGGCGAGCGGCACTGGCTCGAGGCGGGCCCGGGCCGAGCGTCGTCGCAATCGCCGCGATGCGGCCATGGGCACGATGACGGAGCAGCTTGAGCCGCGGACGATGCTCGCCGTCACGCCAACGCTTCAAGACACCGCCTACGCCGTCACCGGCCCCGGCACCGACACGGTGGGCAAGACATGGGTCATCCCCGGCCAGAACTATGCGTTTGTCGACACAAACCAGGGCCTGCTGAAGTTCTCCTCGGCCGGCCTGAGCGTGGGCGGCTGGTCATCGCCGATCCCGCTGACGGCTGGTGGCTTCACGACCGAGATCAAGGACATCGTCTTCAGCCCTGCCGACGGCACGCCCTTCGCCGATGGCTCGATCCTCGTCTACGGCAAGACGACCGAGGGCCCGGGCCGCGAGTGGATGCGGTCGCCCGGTTACAACCTGACCTACTCCGGCGGCGGCGACGGCTTCGTCTGCAAGGTGCGGCCCAACGGCTCGATGGTTTGGGGTACCTATCTTGGCGCTGGCGGTGCCGACTCCGTTGACTCGGTCACGGTCGCCCCGGATGGCTCGATCTACGTGCTGGGCACCACCAACTCCGACCGCGGCTTCGTTGCGGGAGGGATCGACAGCGTCATGGACGGCGGTTCCGACGCCTTCATGGTGAAGCTCTCCTCCACGGGCACGCATGTCTGGAGCACCTATCTCAGCCCCCGGGGCAGCGACGGCGTGAGCCAGATCTTCGATACCACCGGTGGTTTTTATGTCGATGTAGTTCCCGGGGGCACGTCGACGAACTACACGATCGAGGCGGTCGTGCAGTCGAACGGACTCAAGCGAATTCGGATGGATCTCGACGGCCAACTGCAGCAGTTTTCGGGCATTGTCTCCTCCGTCAGGGTGACGAATGCGGGCACGAACTTCACGTCGGCCCCCAACGTCTCGATCGGGCCACCGGCCTCGGGTGGCAAGCAGGCCACGGCCGAAGCGGTGATGTCGGCCGATGGCACGACGGTGGCGGCGATCCGGATCATCGACCGTGGCGAGGGCTATTCGAGCACTACGCCCACGACCGTTTCGATCAAGGGCGGCGGGGGCGTCAATGCGTCGGGGAGCGTGACGATAACCAACGGCGGCTATACGCGTGCGATCACGGGGCTCAATGCCTCGGGTGGATTCCTGGTCCGTCAGGGAACGCGGTTCCCCACCGGCGGCGCGAAATCAGGGGACCCTGCGAAATACCTCTATGCATTCACGCCGGGTACGTCCGGCGCGATCCAGAAATGGGACCTCGGGAATTTTGTCAAGGGGCAGGGCGATTGGTCACTGGATTGGACGCTTTCGCTCGACGGCTACACCGCAAAAGGGTTTGACGTGCGGGATAACATAATTTACATCGCGGGTGAATCCGCCGACTCGGCCGGTGTGGGCAGCTTTAACAATGTCTGGCCAGTCGATGAGGGCGCTCGCGTGCCTGGCACCCCTTCGGCACCGCCCACCACGGGCACCGGCGGGACCACTGGCCCCACGCCGCGCGTTCCCACTCAGGCGATCCTCGCCCAATATCGCGATCGCATCAACACGGCAGGCAAGGAAGTGCAAAGCCCGGAGTGGGCCGGCTACATCGGCGGCGTGGAGGACGAGAGCGGCATGCAGGTGATCACGTTCCAAGACACGGTCATGCTGCTGGGAACCACGCCCCACAATCGCTCGGCCAGCCCCACCACCAGTTGGATCAACCGAACCGTCCCAACCTTCAAGGCAGGCCAGGAGGTCTTCCTCGCAAGGTTTAGCGCTCAGGATCCGGCCACCGCCGCCGTCCTCGGCCTCACGGGGCCTGCCGGCGGCACGGCCGTGCCGATCGCCTATGGCTCGAAGACCTTCGCGGCGGCCACCGGCACCGACTTCGGCAGGGTGGCTCTCGGTGCCGCCGACGTTGTCCGCAGCTTCCGCATCCGCAACACCGGCACCGGCCGGCTCTCGATCTCCGGCCTCTCGGTGCCCGACGGCTTCGATATAGTCACAGGTCCGCCCGCCTCGATTGAGCCCGGGGCCTCGGCCGATTTCAGCATCCAACTGCGGGCCTCGGCCACCTCGGTCGGCGTGAAGCAGGGCACGGTGCAGTTTTCCACCAACGACGCCACGAAGCCGGTCTTCGACTTCGCCATCGGCGGTGAGGTGCTCGCCGAACTGGTGCCCGAGATCTCCGTGGCTGACGTGAGCGTGAAGGAGGGGGATGCCGGCACGACCAATGCGGCGTTTATCGTTTCGCTTTCCTCGAGCCCCACTGTCTCGAAGCCGGTGAGCGTGACCTATTCCGTGGTGGCGGGCACGGCCACGGCCGCCCGCGACTACACGGCCATTACAGGCACCCTCACCTTCGCCCCGGGCGAAACACAGAAGACGATCAACGTGCCGGTGATCGGCGATCGCACGCGTGAGTCCGACGAGACTTTCACATTGCGGCTTGCCAATCCCACCAATGCCACGCTCACCCGTGGCAACGGGCTTGGCACCATTCAGGATGACGACGGTACCGTCGCGGGAGGCACGCCGGCGATCGTGCTCTCCGACCTCCGCGTGAATGAGGGCAACTCCGGCCGGCCGGTCGCCACGCTCACCGTGAGCCTATCGGCAGCGGCTGCGAAGACGGTGAGCGTGCAGTATGTGACGGCAGACGGCACGGCAATCGCCGGCAGCGACTATATCCGCACCACCGGCCTCGTCACGTTCGCCCCCGGCGAGATCTCGAAGACGATCCAGATTCCGATCGTGGGCGACACGGTTCCTGAAACCGACGAAACCTTCGCCGTCAACTTCCTCTCGCCGGTGAATGCCACGCTCCCCGTGGCGTCGGCACAGGTGACGATTGTCAATGACGACGCGGCCACGGTGACCACGCCGACGGTGACGGTCTCCAATTCGAGCATCCGCGAGGGTAACTCGGGCCGGCCGACGATGCTCTTCACGGTGGCGCTCACGCGGGCCGCCTCCTCCACGCTCGTCTTCAGCTACAGTGCGGTCGACGGCACGGCGAGGGCGGGCGTTGACTACGTCGCTCCGCGGTCGGCCGCCACGATCGTGTTTGCCCCGGGCCAGCGGACGGCGACGATTGCCATCCCGGTGATCGCCAACACGATCGCCGATGGCGACCGGCAGTTCCGGCTCGAACTCAAGAGCGGCGGCACGACGGTGGCCTCCGCCACCGGCACGATCCGCGACGACGACGTGGGCTCTCCCTCGGTGCAATCGCAGGCCTTCGCCTCACTCGCCTCCTCGATGGTTTCGACTCCGACGACCACCAAATCGACCAAGCCCCGTACTCCCTGACTCTGATCCCCTGACTCGCTTTTCCAATCAACGACCACCATCACCTATTTCATCGGGCCGCCCCTGCGGCTCACGCTCTGAGAGGTTTCCATGACGCACCGCACCCGCTCCTGGCACTGGCTCCCCTTCGGCTCCCGCAACCGCCGCGACAGGCTGGCCCGTCGTCGCCGGGCAACTCCCGCCGCGTTGATCGCCATGCAGGAGCAGCTGGAGCAGCGGCTGGCGATGGCGGTGACGCCGACCGTGGCCTGGTCGAGCTATCTGGGAAATGCTGGCGCTCAGTCGATCGAAGGGGCGTGGGTTTCGCCCGACGACTCGGTCTTTATTAAGTGGTCGGACGGGCCGGGTACGAAGTCGGGGCTCGATCGATTTGATTCGAATCTCATCGCGAATAACGCGTGGGCGACGAGCCTTGGAAAGATCTTAACGGGATCTGGAAATGCAGGGAGTCTTGTTAACTCCGATTGGATTGTAAGGCCTCTCGGAATATCGGACATTCAGTTCGGAACGTATGTAGATGGCGGGGTAGAGAAGCCAGCGATCTACGTTGTTGGCCAAACGAATCAATTCGGATGGGCTAGGAACGGCTTCGATTTGGTCAACCAAGCAGCTGCTGCACCAAATAAGTCCGGTTCTCTTCCGGTTACGGAAATTGCCCCGTATTCAACCGGCTTAACAGCACTTGCGCAGGATGGATTTATCGCAAAACTCAGTCTGGACGGATCAAGCATTTGGTCGACGTTTATCGGTTCAGAGGCTCGAGAATGGGTCAATTCATTCGCCCTAGGCGGAGACGGCCCCAATAAAAATGTCTACTTGGCTGGTGTGTTCAGACCTTCGGTCTATGGAAATTTCGGCCCATACTGGGGCTATGCTGCAGCAGACACCTGGGCCAAAGGTGGTTTTGACACGTTCACTCCAACTCCTGCACAAACACAAGGTGTTGGTAGCACCGTTACTGAGTACCAAGCGGGTTGGACGCTTAAACTCAACGACGCGCCGAACACATCCGAGAACCCTCAGGATATTTGGTCGACATATTTCAATCCCACTGGCTACGTGATGAAGGACGCCAGCGGCAAGCCCACGGGTCAGACGGTAACTTATGACGGCAAGGGGGCTGATTTCGTCTGGGTCGACTCCGAGGGCTATTCCTGGACAGTCGTCGATGGCCAGCGACTCTTCAAGATCGCGCCCGATGGCCGGCTCGACGACGTGCGGTCCTTCCGGCTCCTGCCAAAGATCACCGCCAAGGTCGTCAGCGGCGATTCGCTCTATCTGGTTGGCCAGGATAGCAACGGGAAAAACGTCGTCCAGAAGGTGATCCTCGAAGACAAGGCCAACCCCGACAACAACTGGACGATTCCCTGGGTGCTCGACCTCGGCGATGTCGCCCCCACCTGCATGGCCATTGATCCGGCCGGCGATCGTGTCTATCTCGGTGGAAGTACGTTTGCCGGCCAGGAAGTGGCGGGCC
>Ga0214919_10006845_pt1 | contig 15536 bp, 16 predicted proteins | sample LL1503_MetaG_FD_177994 | JGI IMG/M metagenome (GOLD analysis project Ga0214919, IMG submission 177994) | Freshwater microbial communities from Lake Lanier, Atlanta, Georgia, United States - LL-1503 | ecosystem: Environmental > Aquatic > Freshwater > Lake | place: USA: Georgia | collected... | reverse complement strand
GTAAAGCGTTGTCCATACTCGGTTTCCCCAGCACTGTGGCGCGCATCTGACGGTTGGGCGTAAAAACTGTGAACAAAGTAGAAGTAGCTGCCCTCTGGCACCCCTGCCCACAGGGGGTGGGGCTGGGTTTGGTGCACCTGGTTCCAGCCCATTTGAGGCACTTTGTAGAGGCTGCCATCGGGTTGGCGTTGCCCTGCCAACTGAAAGCGCCGCACGCGGCCAGGGATGAGGCCCAGGCAGTCCGTGCCCTCGGGGCCATGGCCCTCTTCGCTGTGATCCAGCAGCATTTGCATGCCCACACACACGCCAAACAAGGGTTTGTGGGCCGCCGCTTGAAGCACGCTGGCCATGAGGCCAGAGCGCGCCAACTCGCGCATGCAGTCGCCCATGGCACCTTGGCCGGGCAGCACCACCCGGTCGGCTTGGTCGACCACACTGGCTTGGTCGGTGATGACCACACTGTGGCCGCTGTCAGCGGCAACGGCCATCACCGCCTGTGCCACCGATCGCAAATTGCCCATGCCATAGTCCACCACGGCCACGGTTTTCATGCGAACTGCCCTGTGGAAAAAACAAACGCCTGCATTTTGATATCAGGTCAGAGTGACCCCTTGGTCGAGGCAATTTGGTCGGCCGCGCGGGGGTCGATTTGCAAGGCGGCGCGCAAGGCGCGGCCAAAAGCTTTGAACACGGTTTCAGCCTGGTGGTGGGCGTTTTCTCCGCGCAGGTTGTCGATGTGCAGGCTGACAAAGGCGTGGTTCACAAAGCCTTGAAAAAACTCAAAAGCGAGTTGGGTATCAAACGCGCCCACCATGCCGCTTTTGAACGGCACATGCATCTCAATGCCAGGGCGGCCCGAGAAATCGACCACCACCCGACTGAGCGCTTCGTCCAGCGGCACATAGGCGTGGCCGTAGCGCATGATGCCTTTTTTGTCGCCTACAGCCTGCGCCACGGCTTGGCCCAAGGTGATGCCCACATCTTCTACGGTGTGGTGGCCGTCGATGTGCAAGTCGCCCTCGGCTTGGATGTCCAGGTCGATCAACCCATGGCGCGCCACTTGGTCCAGCATGTGGTCAAAAAACCCGATGCCGGTGGACAAGTTGGACTGGCCCGTGCCGTCCAAATTGACTTTCACGCGGATGCGGGTTTCGCGGGTTTCGCGGCTGACATCGGCGGTGCGTGCATTCATGGTGGGGGTATCCGTGGGGGAGTCAAACTATCAAGCGCTGGCCAAAGCGCGCAAGGCCTCGAGCAACAAGGTGTTCTCGTTGGGGGTGCCCACGGTCAGGCGCAGGCAAGCGCTGAGCAGGGGGTGCATTTTAGAAACGTTCTTGACCAGCACCTTGCGGGCTTTGAGGCCTTCAAACACGGCCTGGGCCTGGGTGTCGCCACCGGCCCAGCGCACCAACACCATGTTGGCGTCGCTGGGATAGGGCGTGGCACCGGCAATGCCTTGGAGGGCTTGAATGAGGCGGGTGCGCTCGGCCCGAATGGTGACCGCTTGCTCAGCAAAGATGTCGGCATGCTCGAGGGCAAACAAAGCACATTCGGCGTTAAGCACGCTGATGTTGTAAGGCGGGCGCAGTTTGTCCACCTCGTGCAGCAAGGCCTGCGGTGCCAGCATGTAGCCCAAGCGCACACCGGCCAAACCAAACTTGGACAAGGTGCGCATCAACAACACATGGCCATGGGATTGGGGGTCGCGCCGAATTTCATCCAACCAGGTGGCACTGGAGAAGGGTTGGTAAGCCTCATCGACCACCACCAAACCGCCATATGCCCCCACTTGGGCGATCAAGCGGCGCATCACCTGCGCGTCCCACAAATTGGCCGTGGGGTTGTTGGGATAGGCCAAATAAACCAACGCGGGTTGGTGCTGGGCAATGGCCGCTTGCATGGCAGCTTCGTCCAATGCAAAGTTAGCGGCCAAGGGCACGCCCACAAATTGAAGGCCTTGCAAGCGCGCGCTCATGGCGTACATCACAAAGCCTGGCTCGGGGGCCAAGATGGTGGCACCGGGCATGTCGCAGGCCATGGCCAGCAAAGCAATGAGTTCGTCCGAGCCGTTGCCCAGCATCAACGCATAACCAGAGGGCAAGTCAATGTGTTGGGCCAGGGCTTGCTTGAGGTCTTCGATGCGCTGTCCGGGGTAACGGTTGACGGCCACAGCGCCCAGGCGCTGACCCAAGGCGGCCTGCAAAGGCGCGGGCAAGGCAAAGGGGTTTTCCATCGCATCGAGCTTGACCATCCCATCCGATGCCTGGATGGCATAGGCATGCATCGACTGGATGTCTTGGCGAATGAAGCGAAGGGGGGGTGAGGACATGAGAAGTTGTGAATTCTAAAGGCTGTCCCCCATGCAATCTGCGCTTGGCCGCACAGGCACAAACGCGCGGGCGCATTTGAATTCAGTTCACTGGGCTTTGAATTGGGGGGGGCGTTTTTCGGCAAAGGCCTTGCGGCCTTCCTTGTAGTCTTCGCTCAAGAAGCAGGCCTCGACCATGGCCTTGACCCGGGCCAAATCACGCTCTGCGGGGTCTTTGCGCAACTCCATCAAGGCGCGTTTGGCTGCGGCCAAGGTCAGTGGGGCGTTTTCGCACACATTGGCCGCATAGGCGTCCACCACAGCGTCGAGTTCGCCCGCCGTGGTGACTTGCTTGACCAAGCCCATGTGCAAGGCGTCGGCCGCACCAAAAATGCGGGCGCTGTAAAACAAATCGGCCGTGTTGGCCACGCCCACCACTTCGGTGAAACGCTTGACGCCATCAAAGCCATAGCCCAGGCCCAAGCGGCCAGCGGGCATGCGAAAACGCACATCGTCAGAACAAATGCGCACATCGCAGTTCAGGGCCAAACCCAGGCCACCGCCCATGCACACGCCACGGATTTTGGCCAGGGTGGGCTTGGGGCATTCGAGCACGGCCGCATAGCCTGCCTCTGATGCTTGGTTGTAGGTATTGGCCGCGTCGCCACCGGTGCGTTGGGTGTCAAACTGGGAGATGTCAGCCCCAGAGACAAAGGCTTTTTCGCCACCACCCGACAACACAATCAAGCGCACCTCTGGGTCTTGGGCGAATTGGGCCATCGCCACAGGCAGGTCACACCACATTTGGTAGTTGACGGCGTTGAACTTGCTGGGGTTATGAAACACCACATGGCCCACATGACCTTGTTTGTGGGTTTGCAAGTGACCCACAACGGGGGTGGTTTCAGACATGGTGGGGTCCTTTCGGTTCAATGATTTTTCAAGCGCATTTCCGCCGCCCGCGCGTGGGCTTGCAAGCCCTCGCCGTGTGCCAGCACCGAGGCGGTCAGGCCCAGCACCTGCGCGCCGGCCTCGGACACCTCGATCAAGCTGCTGCGCTTTTGAAAGTCGTAGACGCCCAGCGGCGATGAAAACCGCGCCGTGCCCGAGGTGGGCAGCACGTGGTTGGGGCCGGCACAGTAGTCGCCCAAGCTCTCGCTGGTGAAAGCCCCCAAGAAAATGGCCCCGGCGTGTTTGAGCAGTGGCTCCCATTGGTGCGGGTGGCGGCTGGACACCTCCAAGTGCTCGGGCGCAATGCGGTTGCTGATGTCACACGCCTCTTGCATGTTGCGGGTTTGGATCAGCGCGCCGCGCCCGTTCAAGGAGGCGCGAATGATGTCTTGGCGCGGCATCTCGGGCAGCAAGCGGTCGATGGCGGCTTGCACCGCGTCGATGTAGGCGGGGTCGGGGCTCAGCAAAATGCTTTGCGCCAGCTCGTCGTGCTCGGCCTGTGAAAACAGGTCCATGGCCACCCAATCGGGCGGGGTGCTGCCATCGGCGAGCACCAAAATTTCTGACGGCCCAGCGATCATGTCAGTGCCCCCCGTGCCAAACACGCGGCGCTTGGCCGCCGCCACATAGGCGTTGCCAGGGCCGGTGATTTTGTCCACCGCGGGCACCGTGGCGGTGCCGTAGGCCAAGGCCGCCACGGCCTGTGCGCCGCCGATGGTGAAGGCGCGCGTGACACCCGCCACGTAGGCAGCGGCCAGCACCAGCGGGTTTTTTTCTGCCTTGGGCGTGGGCACCACCATGATGATTTCGCCCACCCCTGCCACGTGGGCAGGAATGGCGTTCATCAACACGCTGGACGGGTAGGCGGCTTTGCCGCCTGGCACGTATATGCCAACGCGGTCGAGTGGCGTGACTTTTTGGCCCAACAGCGAACCATCGGCGTCGCGGTATTGCCAGCTTTCGCCGCAGGCTTTTTTCTGCGCCTCGTGGTAGGCGCGCACCCGCGCGGCGGCGTCTTGCAAGGCGGTTTGTTGTGCGGGCGGCAAGCCGTCAAAAGCGGCTTTCAACTCGGTTTGGGTCAGCTCGAGGGCGGCCATGTTGTCGGCTTGCAAGCCGTCAAAACGCGCGGTATAGGCGAGCACCGCTGCATCGCCACGCGTCTTCACATCGGCCAAGATGTCGGCCACACGCTGCTCGATGGCGGCGTCGGTGTCGGCCGACCAATGCAAGCGCTGCTGAAACAGGGTTTCGAAATCGGCTTGGGCGGTGGACAGGCGCAGGGGACGGGCGTTCATGGTCGGTGGTTGATGGTCACAAGGTCAAAGGCTGCTGGACTGCTGGACTGCGGGACTGCGACAGTGCAAGGCCTGTCAAGCGGCATGGCGCGCTGCAACGGCCTGGGCAAATGCATCGATCAAGGGACGCATGCTCGCCATTTTGAGTTTGAGCGAGGCCTGGTTGACCACCAAACGCGAGCTGATGTCCATGATGTGCTCGACCTCGATCAAGTGATTGGCCTTGAGGGTGCTGCCGGTGGAGACCAAGTCCACGATCGCATCGGCCAAGCCCGTGAGCGGGGCCAACTCCATGCTGCCGTACAACTTGATCAGGTCCACGTGCACCCCCTTTTGGGCAAAGAACTGGCGTGCAATGGTGGTGTATTTGGTGGCCACCCGCAGCCGCGAACCTTGTTTCACGGCCTGGGCATAGTCAAACCCCTGGCGAACGGCCACGCTCATGCGGCAGCGCGCGATGCGCAAATCCAACGGCTGGTACAAGCCCTCGCCGCCATGCTCTATCAAGGTGTCCAAACCCACCACGCCCATGTCGGCCCCACCGTAACAGACGTAAGTGGGCACATCGGTGGCGCGCACCAACACCACCCGCACCTGGTCTTGGTTGGTGGTCAGTATCAGTTTGCGCGAAGTCTCTGGGTCTTCCAGCACCTGTACCCCAGCGGCCTTCAAAAAGGGCATGGTTTCTTCAAAGATGCGGCCTTTGGGCAAGGCAAGGGTGACGGTCATTGGGTTCTTTCAATGTCTGCGCCCAAGGTGCGCAGTTTGTCTTCCATGCGGTCGTAGCCGCGGTCCAGATGGTAAATGCGATCGACCACGGTCTCGCCCTCGGCCACCAAACCAGCGATCACCAGCGAGGCCGAAGCACGCAAGTCGGTGGCCATCACGGTTGCGCCCGACAGCATTGGCACGCCCTCCACCAGCGCCACCTTGCCCTCGATTTGGATGTGCGCGCCCAGGCGAACCAACTCGTTGACGTGCATGAAACGGTTTTCAAAAATGGTCTCTGTCACCTTGCTCGTGCCGTGGGCCACCGCATTGAGCACCATGAACTGGGCTTGCATGTCGGTGGGAAAGCCCGGGTATTCGGTGGTGCGAAAGTGCTGGGCTTTGAGGTGTTGGTGGGCGGGAGAGGCAGCGCGCACCCGCAAGCCACCGCTGACCACTTCGATGCCCACGCCCGCGTCGCGCAGTTTGTCGATCACGGCCTCCAGGTGATCGCCGCGCGCATGGCGCAGCACCACATCCCCACCCGCGGCGGCCACCGCGCACAAAAAGGTACCGGCCTCGATGCGATCGGCCACCACGCTGTGTTCAGCGCCATGCAACTGGTCCACCCCTTGGATCAGGATGCGGCTGGTGCCATGGCCTTCGATCTTGGCACCCATGGCAATCAGCAGTTCGGCCAAGTCAGGGATTTCTGGCTCTTGAGCGGCGTTTTCGAGCACGGTTTCGCCCTCGGCCAAACAGGCGGCCATGAGGAAATTTTCGGTCCCGGTGACGGTGACCATGTCGGTGGCAATGCGCGCACCGCGCAAACGCGTGCGCCCAGGCGGCAACTTGGCCAGCATGTAGCCATGCGCCACATCAATCACCGCCCCCATGGCTTGCAAGCCCTTGATGTGCTGGTCCACGGGACGCGATCCAATGGCGCAGCCACCGGGCAAAGACACCTTGGCGTGGCCACAGCGCGCCATCAAAGGGCCCAGGGCCAACACCGAAGCGCGCATGGTTTTCACCAGGTCGTAAGGGGCCTGGGGGTTGTTCAAGGTGGCAGCGTTCAAAGTGACCGAGCCGTCTTCGCCGCGCTCGGCACTCACACCCATGTTGCGGATCAAACGCAGCATGGTGGCCACGTCTTGCAACCGGGGCACGTTGTGCAAGGTGAGTGGTTGGGCGGTCAACAAGGCGGCGCACAACTCGGGCAAGGCCGCATTTTTGGCCCCAGAGATGGGGATCTCGCCGTTCAATGGCCGACCACCTCGGATGCGCAGTTTGTCCATATAGGTGTTGGGGTGTGCTGCGAGTCAGGCCTGGTTGGCCCATTCGCTGGGGGTATAGGTCTTCATCGACAAGGCATGGACCTCATCGGTTTGCATTTTTTGGCCCAAGGTGGCGTACACCTTTTGGTGGCGTTGGATCAGCCGCAAGCCTTCGAACTCGGCAGACACGATGGTGGCGTACCAATGGCGTCCATCGCCCTCCACGCTCAGGTGTTGGCACGGCAAATGGCCGGCAATGATGGTTTCGAGTTGATCGGCTGTCATGGGCTTATCCGCGAATTTTGAAACCGATGCGCAACAGGTGCAAAGCCACAGCAGCGATCAAGCCGGTGCAACTGCCCACCACGGCCAGGCTCAGCCACGGTGAGACGTCGCTGGTGCCAAAAAAGCCGTGGCGAAAACCATCGATCATGTAAAAAAATGGGTTGAAGTGGCTCAGCGTTTGCCAAAACGGGGGCAGCGAATGGATGGAGTAAAAAACACCGCTCAAAAAAGTCATGGGCATGATGATGAAGTTTTGGAACGCCGCCATTTGGTCAAATTTTTCGGCCCACAAACCCGCAATCACCCCCATGGAGCCGAGCATGGTCGCGCCCAAAAAGGCAAACACCAAGATCCACACCGGGGCCACAAACGACAGCGGGGTGAACCAGGCGGTGATCGCAAACACGCCCAAGCCCACCGCCAAGCCGCGCACCACCGACGAGCCCACATAAGCGAAAAACCAGCTCCAGTGGTTCAAAGGCGTGAGCAACAAAAACACCAAGTTGCCCATCATCTTGCTTTGGATCAGCGACGAAGAGCTGTTGGCAAACGCGTTTTGCAGCACGCTCATCATCACCAAGCCCGGCAACAAAAAAGAGGTGTAGGTGATTTGGTCATACACCTTGACCCGGTCTTCCAGCACGTGGCCAAAGATCAACAGGTACAGCATGGCGGTCATCACAGGGGCCGCCACAGTTTGAAAACCCACCTTCCAAAAGCGCAGGATTTCTTTGTAAAACAGGGCTTGCCAACCTTTCATGGTGTTGCCTCCTGCGCCAGTTCGCTGGCAGGGGTGGCCCCCGCCTCGCCCATGACCTGCAAGAACACGTCTTCCAAGTCGGCTTTGCGGATTTCAACGTCTTCGGCCACCAAGCCCGCTTGCCGCACGGCAGCCAGGTAGTGCTCGATCTCGGCCGCGTTGTGGGCCGGAAACTGCACGATGCGCCCGGTCACGCGCGCGCGCTGGGCCAACTCGGTTGGCAGTTGGGCGTCGAGCTTGAAGCGCAGCACATTGCTCGAAGCGGCCTTGAGCAACTCGCTGGTGCGCGCCAGCGCCACCACTTGGCCCTGCTTGAGCATGGCCAAGCGGCCACACAAGGCCTCGGCCTCTTCCAGGTAATGGGTGGTCAACAAAACGGTGTGGCCCTCGCGGTTCAGGCGGGCGATGAACTGCCACAGGGTTTGACGCAGCTCCACATCCACCCCAGCGGTGGGCTCGTCGAGCACAATGACGGGCGGTTTGTGCACCAAAGCCTGCGCCACCAGCACGCGCCGCTTCATGCCACCTGAGAGTTGGCGCATATTGCTGTTGGCCTTGTCGCTCAAACCCAGACAATGCAGCAGCTCATCGATCCAGTCATCGTTGTGGCGAATGCCAAAGTAGCCCGACTGAAAACGCAGTGCTTCGCGCACATTGAAAAAGGGGTCAAACACCAACTCTTGGGGCACCACACCCAACAAACGCCTGGCTTGAGCGGCCTGGGTTTGCACGTCACAGCCTTGCACCTGCGTGCGCCCAGAGGTGGCGCGGGTCAGGCCCGCCAAGATGCTGATCAATGTGGTTTTGCCTGCGCCATTGGGGCCGAGCAATCCAAAAAATTCACCTTCTTGTACCGACAGACTCACGCTGTCCAGGGCCTGCAAAGGACCGCGTGGCGTTTGGAATGTCTTGGATACAGCGTCGAAAGAAATGGCGGTCATGTGGGGGTGATTTTATGTTTGGAAGCCAGCCCTGCCGTTGTCACATTGGCGATGCGGGGGTGGCCTGTGTGCCAGCCCCAAAGGCCGGCAAAAAAAACGAATGAACTCAGGCCGCGTCAGGCGCTGGCGCGCAGCCCCAAAAAATCGGCCACGCCGTAAACCTGGGCCAAGGTGTGCAGGCGCTGGGGCAAGCCGTCAATGGCCAAGGCGGTGCCACGGCGTTGGGCCTCGCGCTCGCAAGCGAGCAACACGGCCAGGGTGGATGAGTCAAATTGCTGCACTCCGCTGGCATCCAAATGAGCGGTACCTTGCGCTGGCCAGTCTTTGAGCAATTGGCGCAAAACGCCAGGGGCTTGGGCTTGGGTGACGGCAGCAGGCAGTGCGAACATGGCTTATTTTTTGGCGTTGCTGCGGTTGCGCTCGCTCAATGTGTTGATCAGCCCGTCGATGCCCTTGGCGTTGATTTCTTCGGCAAACTGGCTGCGGTAAGTGTCGATCAACCAAATGCCCATGACATTGAGGTTGTAGATCTTCCAGCCCGCGCCTTGGCCCGGGGTTTTTTCCAACCGATAGTCCAACTGGATTGGGTCGCCACGGCCTTTGAGCTCAGAGCGCACCAGCACCTCGGCGTCGGTGGCCGCACCGCGCAGGGGTTTGACCGTCACGGTTTGGTCGCTGATTTGGGTCAGCGCCCCAGAGTAGGTGCGCACCAGCAAGGTTTTGAACTCTTCTTGCATGCGGTTTTTTTGTTCTGGGGTGGCTTGTCGCCAGCCCGGCCCGACCGCTTGCGCGGTCATGCGCTGAAAGTTCAAATGGGGCAAGACCCGCGCATCCACCACGGTGGCGATGTAGTTCAAGTCACCGGCTTTGATCATTTTGTCGCTGCGCACCAGATCGATCATCTCGCTGGTGAAGCGGCGCACAAAAGCGTCGGGCGCTTCATCGGCAGCGCTCACAGGGGCTGCTGCAAAAACCGCCATGGCGAGCACCCACAACAGGTGGCGTCGAGAGCAAAAAGGGGCAGGTGTCATGGCGGTTTCACAGGGCTGGCTGATCAGGGCTTGGCATTATCGTTCAGCTCGGGTTCATCGGGGGGGTCGCCGTCGTAGACGTCAGAGCGGCGTTTTTGCAGCCACACCTGGCGGGTGAAGGTGTATTTGTCCAAGGCCACCTCGTTGAGAATCTCGCCGGCTTGCAAAAAGCTGGCGCGGCGGTCCAGCAAGCGCAGGCCAAACACACCACCATAGGCCCAGGGGTCCTTGATTTGGTTGATGGGGTCGCCCACCGTCAACTCCACGGCTGTGCCCGAGACGTCGCGCACCGTGGACGGGCCCAGCAAGGGCAACACCAAATAAGGGCCCGGGGGCACGCCCCAGTAGCCCAGAGTTTGTCCCAGGTCTTCTTTGTTGCGATCCAGGTTCATGTCGCTGGCCACGTCGATGACACCCAACAAACCAAACACCGTGTTGACCGCAACACGGCCCGTGGTCTCCAAGGCTTGCTTGGGTTTGAATTGCAATAAGTTGTTGAACACCGACCAAACGTCGGCCAAGTTGCCAAAAAAGTTGCGCACCCCCGTGCGCACCGGGTCGGGCGTGTGGTTTTTGTAGGCGGTGGCCAGGGGCTTTAAGGCGGCCTCGTCGACGACGGTATTGAAGCGGTCCACCGAGCGGTTGAGCGGCTCCAAAGGGTCGCTCGGGTGTGCAGTGGGACCACTGGCACAAGCGGCGAGCAAGCCCAACAGTCCAGCGGCCAGCGCCAGTCGAAGGCCCGAGCGCCATGCCCCGTTCATCACGGCTTTTCGCCTGACGTGTCTTTGCCAGATGCAGCCTTGTCGTACAAAAATTTGCTGATCAGGTTTTCCAGCACCACCGCCGACTGCGTGCTTTGCACGGTGTCGCCAGAGGCCAGGTTTTTCTCGTCGGCACCGGCTTCAATGCCGATGTATTGCTCGCCCAGCAAGCCGCTGGTGAGAATTTTCAATGAGCTGTCTTTGGGAAACACATAGCGCGACTCCAGCGCCATGGTGACGCGGGCTTGGTAGGAGGCGACGTCGAATTCAATCGACTCGACCCGGCCCACCACCACACCAGCACTTTTGACAGCAGCTTGCTTTTTAAGCCCGCCAATGTTGTCGAACTTGGCCGAAACCTTGTAGCTCGACTGAAAGCTCGCGCTGAGCAAATTGGCCGACTGCAAGGCCAGAAACAAGATGGCCGCCGCGCCGAGCATGACGAACAAACCCACCCAAATGTCATTTTTAGATCGCTGCATCACACACCCTTGTCAAAGACTGAACATCAGCGCAGTGAGGACAAAGTCCAAGCCCAGCACCGCCAATGAAGCCACCACCACCGTCTGGGTGGTGGCCCGCGAAACCCCCTCGGGCGTGGGTTGCGCTTCGTGGCCTTGGTACAAGGCCACGAAGGTCACGGTGATGCCAAAGACCACGCTTTTGAGCACACCGTTGCCCACATCCTTCCACACATCCACGCCAGACTGCATTTGGCCCCAAAAAGAACCCGCGTCCACCCCGATCATGACCACACCCACCACCCAGGCCCCCAAGATGCCCACCGCGCTGAACACCGCTGCCAGCACCGGCATGACCAACACCCCCGCCCAAAAGCGCGGGGCCAAGATGCGTTGCAGCGGGTCCACCGCCATCAGGTCCATCGCACTGAGTTGCTCACCGGCCTTCATCAAGCCAATTTCTGCCGTGAGGGATGTGCCTGCGCGACCGGCAAACAACAAGGCGCTGACCACCGGGCCCAACTCGCGCACCAAACTCAGCGCGACCAGCAAGCCCAACGCCGACGATGAACCATAACGCTGCAAGGTGTAATAGCCCTGCAAGCCCAACACAAAACCCACAAACAAGCCCGACACCGCAATGATGGCCAGCGAGTGGTTGCCCAAAAAATGCACTTGGTCCACCACCAAGCTCCAGCGGCGCAGGCTGGCCCCCAACATGCCCACCAAACGCACCAACAAACGGGCCGCATGACCGAGGTCGGCCAACTTGCGCCGAGTCCACCAACCCCAATCGACAGCGCGCCACCAGCTCATGGCAAGCTCCTTTGCTGGGGGTGCTGCACCGCCCCAAAGTCACTGGCCACGTCCGGGCCTGGGTGGTGAAAGCGCACCGGCCCATCGGGTGCGGCGGTGACAAACTGGTGCACCAAGGGGTCGGTGCTTTGGCGCACCGCCTCAGGTGTGCCCTGGGCGGCGATGCGCCCATTGGCCAAGATGATGACTTGATCAGCGATGCGAAAGGTCTCTTCCAGGTCGTGCGAAACGATGATGCTGGTCAAGCCCAAGCTGTCGTTGAGTTGGCGAATCAGGCGCGCCGCTGTGCCCAAGGAGATCGGGTCCAGACCGGCAAAGGGCTCGTCGTACATGATGAGTTCGGGGTCCAACGCCATGGCCCGCGCCAGGGCCACCCGCCGCGCCATGCCGCCAGAGACTTCGCTGGGCATGAGGTCGCGCGCACCGCGCAAGCCCACGGCTTGCAACTTCATGAGCACCACATCGCGGATGAGTTCTTCGCCCAGGTCGGTGTGCTCGCGCAATGGAAAGGCCACGTTGTCAAACACACTCAAGTCGGTGAACAAGGCACCAAACTGAAACAACATGCCCATGCGCCGGCGTGCCAAATACAAGGCCGGCTGTGCCAATTGACCCACATCTTGACCGTCAAACATGAGTTGCCCCGACTGGGCCCGGTACTGGCCGCTGATCAAACGCAAAACCGTGGTTTTGCCCCCGCCAGAGGCGCCCATCAATGCCGTGACTTTGCCCCGCGGCACTTCAAAGCTCACGCCATCGAGGATGCGCCGCTCCCCATAGCCAAAGCACAGGTCTTTGGCCAGTACGAGGGGGTTGGGTTGCATGGTGATGGGGTGGGGTGACAGGGGGCGGATTGTAAATCGTTGGTTTGCGCACCCACCCAGGGCTTGGCTTTAACGTGGCAAGGCGCTTTCACCCATCAAAAATTGGTCCACGGTGCGTGCAGCTTGCCGGCCTTCGCGGATGGCCCAAACCACCAGCGACTGGCCTCGGCGCATGTCACCAGCGGCGAACACCTTGGGCACATTGGTAATGTAACCACTGCCCTCTTCGGTGTGGGCGCGGGCATTCCCTCTGGCGTCTTTGTCCACCCCAAAAGCGTCCAGCACGCTGGCCACCGGGTTGGTAAAGCCCATGGCCAACAGCACCAGGTCGGCTTTGTGTTCTTTTTCTGTGCCTGGCACCTCGGTGAGCTTGCCGTCTTTCATGTCGACATGGACGGTTTTCAAGCCAGTGATCTGGCCGTTTTGACCGATGAAGGCTTTGGTGGAGATGGCGAACTCGCGCTTTAAAACGCCTTTTTCGGTGCCTTCGTCGTGGCTGGAGCTGGTGCGCAGCTTCATCGGCCAATAAGGCCAAATCAGGGGTTTGTCTTCTTTTTCAGGGGGCATGGGCATCACCTCGAACTGGGTGACGCTGGCCGCGCCGTGGCGGGTGCTGGTGCCCACGCAATCCGAGCCGGTGTCGCCACCGCCAATGACGATGACGTGTTTGCCGTCCGCGCGCAATTGGTCTTTCAGCTTGTCGCCGGCATTGACCTTGTTTTGCTGGGGCAAGAACTCCATGGCGAAATGCACGCCTGCCAAATCGCGACCGGGTACCGGCAAGTCACGCGACTGCTCGGCGCCACCGGTGAGCAGCACGGCGTCGAATTCTTTTTTCAATTGGTCTGCACTGATGGTTTCCTTGGCCCAGTTGGTGACCTTGCTGTCTTTGGGCCAAGTGCCCACGAGCACGCTGGTTTTGAAGACCACACCCTCGGCCTCCATTTGCGCCACACGCCGGTCGATGTGGCTTTTTTCCATCTTGAAGTCGGGAATGCCATAGCGCAGCAAGCCACCAACGCGGTCGTTTTTCTCGAACACGGTGACCGCATGGCCCACGCGTGCCAACTGCTGAGCAGCCGCCAAGCCCGCAGGGCCAGCGCCAATGACCGCGACTTTTTTACCGGTCTTGTGCGCAGCAGGCTGCGGCTGGACCCAGCCCTCGGCCCAGCCCCGGTCGATGATGGCGTGCTCGATGGATTTGATGCCCACCGCATCGCCATTGAAATTGACCACGCACGCGGCTTCGCAAGGCGCTGGGCAAATGCGGCCGGTGAACTCGGGGAAGTTGTTGGTGCTGTGCAAAACCGTCAGCGCGTTTTGCCATTGGTTGGCAAACACCAGGTCGTTGAAATCGGGAATGATGTTGTTGACCGGGCAGCCGTTGTTGCAAAACGGCGTGCCGCAGTCCATGCAACGTGCGCTTTGGGTTTTGGCTTGCTCGGGGGTCAAACCGATGACGAATTCTTTGTAATGCTTCAAGCGCTCGGGCACCGGTTTGTAGCCCTCTTCGACGCGCTCAAATTCCATGAAGCCAGTGATTTTTCCCATGATGGTTTCCTTTGTTGCGCTCAAGACTTGGCCGTGGCTTTTTTCGCCTTGGCAGGTTTGTCGGCGGCGGCCGCCAATTCACCCAAAGCGCGTTTGTATTCGTTGGGGAACACCTTGATGAACTTGGTGCGGCTGTTGGCCCAGTCGTCAAGCAAGGCGCGGGCGCGCTTGGAGCCGGTCCACCGGTGGTGGTCTTCGAGCAGTTTTTTGAGTTGCGCCTCGTCGCTTTGGGCGCGGTGCCACAAGGCTTGGGGCACGGCCTTGACTTGTTCGGCCTCGCTCAACACCTTCTCCATGCTGACCATGGCGGTGTTGCAACGCTTGTCAAACTCACCGTCCTCGTCATACACATACGCAATGCCGCCGCTCATGCCAGCGGCAAAGTTGCGCCCGGTGTTGCCCAGCACCGCGACCGTGCCGCCGGTCATGTACTCGCAACCGTGGTCGCCAGTGCCCTCCACCACCGCTGTCGCACCCGACAAACGCACCGCGAAACGCTCGCCGGCCACGCCGCTGAAAAACGCCTCGCCGCTGGTGGCGCCGTACAGCACCGTGTTGCCCACGATGGTGTTGGACACCGCGTCGCCACGGAACTCCAAACTCGGGCGCACCACCACACGGCCGCCGGACAAACCTTTGCCGGTGTAGTCGTTGGCGTCGCCAATCAGGTAGAGGGTGATGCCCTTGGCCAAAAACGCGCCAAAGGACTGACCGCCCGTGCCTTCCAACTGGATGCGCAAGGTGTCGTCGGGCAGGCCTTCGGGGCGCACCTGGGTGAGCGCGCCGGACAACATGGCGCCGACCGAGCGGTTGACGTTGCGCGCCACTTCCATGAACTGCACCTTGTCGCCTTTGTCGATGGCGGCACGGCTTTTCTCAATCAGCACCTTGTCCAGCGATTTGTCCAGTCCATGGTCTTGCACCTGGGTGTGGAACAGCGCCGTGCCAGCAGGCACGGGGGGCATGGCGAGCAAGCGGCTGAAGTCCAGGCCTTTGGCTTTCCAGTGCGCCACGCCTTGGCGCATGTCGAGCAGGTCGGCGCGGCCGATCAGGTCGTCGAACTTGGCAATGCCCAGTTGCGCCATGATTTGGCGCACTTCCTCGGCGATGAAGAAGAAGTAGTTGACGACATGCTCGGGCTTGCCGGAGAACTTTTGACGCAACACCGGGTCTTGCGTGGCCACGCCCACGGGGCAGGTGTTGAGGTGGCATTTGCGCATCATGATGCAGCCCTCAACCACCAAGGGGGCGGTGGCAAAACCGAATTCATCGGCGCCCAACAAAGCGCCAATGGCGACGTCGCGGCCGGTTTTCATTTGGCCGTCGGTTTGCACCCGGATGCGGCTGCGCAAGCCGTTCATCACCAGGGTTTGCTGGGTCTCGGCCAAACCGATTTCCCAGGGGCTGCCAGCGTGCTTGATGGACGACCATGGAGAGGCACCGGTACCACCGTCGTGGCCGGCGATCACCACATGGTCGGCCTTGCACTTGGCCACGCCTGCGGCGATGGTGCCAACACCCACCTCGGAGACGAGTTTGACGCTGATGTCGGCATGGGGCGCGACGTTTT
>Ga0214919_10006844_pt1 | contig 15537 bp, 11 predicted proteins | sample LL1503_MetaG_FD_177994 | JGI IMG/M metagenome (GOLD analysis project Ga0214919, IMG submission 177994) | Freshwater microbial communities from Lake Lanier, Atlanta, Georgia, United States - LL-1503 | ecosystem: Environmental > Aquatic > Freshwater > Lake | place: USA: Georgia | collected... | reverse complement strand
GATGGAAACTCAACATATTATTATTGGTGTAAACCTTGCACTTTTTCTTGTTATCCCTTATCTCCCCGACGTAGTATTTCACTATTTTGTAGATAGCTATCTTGGTGCTGCTGTACTACTAGCGCTATTATTATATTCAATCACATATGGTTATCTTGTAGCTGTATCTAGCTTTTCAAGTATCTTAAGCCTATATGTAGAATCACACAAGCGTAAAGTACAAAATGTAAAAGGATCAGCACCAGCTAAGGTAGAAGTATCAACATCGGAGGCATTAAAATCAATTGCTCCTGCACCTAAGGTTGTACCCACTGAGGTTCATCCTGATGCAGATCTTCCAGATGGTGAGCCTGCAAGTTTTGTACCAAGCGATACTACAGGAAGTGATGAGTATGAGGCTGTAGATACTAAAGATATTGTAGATACTAAAGAGGTATTACCTACAGCATCATCATCAAAGGATGTTGTTGAATTGCTAGAAAAGGATTCTAATAACTAGATACTACTGCGGCGCCTATAAGAAATCCACTAAAAGTAAAAATTAGTATTATAATACTATAAAATCCTAAATCAGAAGTAAAGTGTGGAAATAAGTTTTTTTTATTAGTGGGAACAGCAGCAGCAGCAGCACCTGAACGATTATTATATATAGTAATTCCTAATATAATCCCTGCAAGTATAGTTATTCCTCCTAGTGCAGCTCCCACGTATTTTTCAATATCTTTATAATTAGTATTAATGTTCGTACTAGATCGTAGCGCAGTTCTTGCAGCTTGTGCACTACTTAAATCAATAGACCCTTCTGCATTAAATCTGATATTTCCATCTTTATCTATTGCATTATCTGCATCAAGAGGAATACATTGCATTTGATTTGTATTGCGGGATACCGCTTGTAAAGAACCATCAGACTCTATATTTAATTGTATTGCGGGAGATAGAGCACCATTTACAGTTCTTTGTAAAGATACACTTTGATCTATTCCTCCAGCATTTGTTACGCTAACATATGTATCACCTTGAACGGTTGTATATGTTTGAAATCCTTCATTTGTTAAATTTAACATACTATCTGTTATATACCTATTTGTTAAATTGATTTTTACATCGTACGGGGGGACAAACGCTGGCCAATTTTCATATGTGCTATCAATAAGAGGATTTAATGATCTATTATAATTATTAATAGCTCTTGCATTTGCATGTAGATCTTTTGAACTACGTATTTTAACTAAATTATCATTTGTATTTGATATTTGGCTTAAAGATTTTTTAATTGCGTTTTGAATATCTGATTGCCCTGTATTTCTCCATACAGCTAAAAGATCTTGATACAGTGTTTGAGTTATTAGTATTCCTTCAATGCTAACATACACAAATGCTTTATCTGCAGCTGGTTCTAAACATGTAGTATAATACATAAACTTTGTTAATCCGGAAAGTAAATAATCTACTTTAAAAGATACATCAGCAATATCATATGTTAAACCTTGCAGATATATATTATCATCTGATATTGTAGAGTCTATTATTAATGGAAGTACAATAAAAACAAATCTATCTACATCAATTATTGGGGTTTCAATTTCAAATATCATAATAATATCAATCTTGTTTTGAATAAAATCTGTAGAGTTCTTTTTTGGTATCCATTCTTTATGTGTGGCAAGACATATTTGTGCATTTGAAAATATATAATCATTACTATTATACGTTAAAGTTGCAGATCTAGATGGTTCATCAATAATCCCACTAAATCTTCTTGAATCTTCAAATGATGGATTTTTTTCACGTTCTATAGATGTAATACTTAACTTAGGATTTTCTTTTAATAAATTTGGTATAAATGGTGTAAAATCTTTTATTGTCGTACGTATTGGAAATGATATATTGCCAGATATAGGACATTTTTTTGACATAAGTCTCTCTATAACACACTAGGGATATAGGTTAAGCCATTAGAACGATATATAGTTATTATTCCTTTTTCTTTTGATGGTGCCACAATGACTTCATCACCGTTATACAGTTCATAACATCCATTTATATCTTGACAATCACGTTTGTTATAATATATTGGTAATGGCAATGGATTATATGTGTCTGTACGTGTATAATAGTGATAAAAACTTGAGGTTGAATCTATTCTGCGACCATATAATGGATATAAGCCAGATTCAGTTTTAATAATACCTAATTGTTGATATGATTGTGGTAATCCACGTGTTGGTATTGGGGTATTCATATATATTGGTTCGGGTGCAATATTATAACGATTATCATTTGCCACATGCACATGTGTTTCCTGAGAAACTGGTGGTGTTTTAACAATAGTTTTTTCTTTAGCCATATCCTTAGCTTTATGTATACATATGTATAAAAATATTAATAATATTAGTATTAGTATTATTACACTTGGTGATAGACATAGTATACCGGGAGGGCAGCTATTTTTTAAAATTCTCCGTACCATCTACAACATGTAGTTATGATAAATTAGTTCCAGGTATATCTGATGAAACTGGTTTATCTGCTAAAGTACGTTTCATTGTCATTTCAATAGACTCAGTGTCAACGCTTGTATGAAAAGGATTTTCTTTTGGATTGTGTTCAAGTGTTCCAACAGGAGGTACTGTTTCTTCTGCCTGTGTTGGTATACGTTCATTATTATTAACTGGTACACCTAATGATTCATATTGTGTCATAAAACTAGGAATCTGGTGATTACCTTCAATCATATTACTAGGCTCAGGTGAATCAATCTTTTTCATTACTTGTGTATTCTTTAGTTTAATTACACGATCTGATATTTCTGCAGCTGATACAAATGATTCATTATTTTGCTTTTTTACTTCTGTTGCATTTACATATGGTTCTTTTTTACCCATTAAAAAATTTAATATACGAATAATTTGAGGAGCTACTAATACACATACTAATACATATGGTGATGAAGTAATATAATATAATGCAATAGCAAATATACCTGTTATTAATAATGCTTGAAAAGATAGCGTTGTTAAATCATAAAGAGTTACTAGTACTGCAATCATTTGGATAACAAAACTTTCTTTTAAGACAATGTTCATTCTATTCTATTTTATCCAATTAAAAGTGGAGCAATAATTCTGTGTAAGATCCAAAAGAAAAATCCTGCAATTAAAGACTTTAGTAATAAACCAATTGTTGTTAATTCACCAGTTCCCTTAACTAGCCCGGGTAGATAATATGAGAATAATACTGAAACAACCGGTAGACTAAATACAAAAAATAATATAGATACAAGTATTGGTGTTTTTAATTCATTAAATATCCCTGCATACCAGCTCTTTCCTTGCGTGTAATTATAGCTTGGTGGAGGAGGATTCGGGGGGTTCCATGCACCCTGTCCACCATATATGTACTGCTGCTGTTGTTGCTGCTGGTGCTGCTGCTGCTGTTGTTGCTGCTGCTGTTGCTGCTGCTGTTGCTGCTGTTGCTGTCGTCCACCATAGATCATTGCTGCAAAATCAGCATTTGTGGGATGTTCTCCCCCGATCATATGTGCCGTAGCTGGAGCTGTATCAATTGAATGCTGTAGAGTACTATTTGGATTGGGTGCATTTATAACCTGTGGTGCCGGGTTTCCTCCACCAGTATTCATCTCGTTAAGTATTTTCTGAACTAAATCCCCATCATTTGAAGTGGCTGAACTAGTACTATCTAGATCACTTAGAAGAGTTCCGCTCATTTATACAGTGCCTATAAATTCATGTGTACAATTAATCGCAACAGATTTAAACTTATAACATTTTGATCCAATCTGATATGTTGATGACTCAACTTCTTGTATATTTGCGTTAGTATGAACAATAGGTACTTCTCTAACATTTAGTACAAGAATAACAAAGACTCCACACATAAAACTAAAAAATAAACGAAAAAATTTTGTTTTTAAAAATTCAAACATTCTCTTCTAATATAATAGCATGTCTGAATCTATATTTTACCTTCCACAATTTGTCTTTGGTCTAATATTTGGAATAGGTTTAGTAACCATTTTTAAAGGCACATCACATATTATTATTGATTATCCTAAGCCAGATGATGTTAGAACCTTTAAAGATAATAATAATACGTGTTATAAATATACTTCAACAGAAGTTCTATGTGATGCACATGAAGCTACTTTAAAACCCTACCCTCTTCAATGATCGCTTTGCATTTATAATTGCTCCTTTACGTTTTGCATCGCTTTCCTTTTCTCTAGATGCAATAAATCCACCAGTGCTTATTCTTTTTGACTCATCTTTCTCAGATCTCACAGACATTAAAGCATTTCCGACAATATTTGGATATTTCCATAATTTTGTATCTTCTGTATTAACACCAACACCTCCTAAGTAAGGAATTTCATTTGTAAATACCAATATGTCATCTTTTGTATTTAATAATTTATCTAACATTAATTCATTTTGACTAGCATATGCTGATAATATATCTTTCCATACAATTGCTATATCTTTTACCTCTCCTGGAATTCGAGATACAACTGCTTTTATAGTTTTTGGACTTCTTATTTTTAATATTGCAGTCGCCTTTTCTTTGTATCCATTTTCATTTAATCTTGTATATTCAAACGCCTGATATGGCGATGAATATTGGTTATCATTCCAAACAAAATCAAATATATTAAATATACTTAGCTGAGGACTTGGTCCATCTAAGTCATTAAATAATCGTGCAATCTTTCCTGTTTTTAGCAATACTTGTGTTCCAACTTCTAACTTTAGTTTTGGCTTTTCTAATGTACCATATTCTTTTGTAGCTGTATATTTCCCATATAGATCTGTTAACTTATGTTCACGTCTTATAATACGTACTACATCATTATATTTTCGTTCTTCATATGGTTGATCAAAGAATATGCTTCGTATTTCAGGAGCTTCAATTGTTACAGAAGTTAGTAGTGGTGAACGATAATATATCTTTTGTAGTTGTAAATCATGAATACGTTGATTTATAAGAACTACTCCATGTGCATCACCTGTTAATTTAAAATCATCATGTGCCTTACGTAATAGACCTTGTTCAACATCAATTAATGTTTCTATTTTAATAATATTTTCTTTACGAGTTAATTCTAATGATGCAATTTCATCTGGTGTATATGATCTGTAATAATATAATGGTATTGATGATACAATAGAACCATCTTTTTTTGTTGAAACTAAATCGCCAGTTTCTGAATATCCATAACTTATTTCACCCTTTTCCTTTCTTGGAGGATTTATCATATCTTTGTAAAAATTTGTTATTTTTAGTATTCTTGTGTAATCGGGATTACTCATCTCTTCTAGATACCATGGTAGGATTTTTTTCACCTACAAACACATATTTTGGAACTCCATCTTCTGTAGTAGCCTCACTATTGAGTATATAATATCCAGGATTCATTGCTACTGGAAGAGTTACTAAAGAAGAGACATGTGGTTCTGCTTTAAATAAATAGGTTGCAATTGAATATGATAATAACGCCCATAGTATACAATATAACCAAAAGGGAAACCATGTGTGTCTAGTATTCTGTACTAACCCAAATTCTTTCCATCGTCCTTCAGAATCAAACATTAGTGCAGGTTTCATGTAAAGTACTAAGGTTATACCTGCTAAATATATTAAGGCGCTTGTGAGTAAGGCTTTCATTATTTAATCTACACTACATCTATTTTTATATTTTCTTAATAATCCTCTTCCATTTGGTGAGATATATCATAACCTTCAGCCTGTCCTCGGGTTATCTTAAATCCTCCAGCATCTATTTCTGGACCTACTGCATTATCTGTTGGGGCAAAATCAGAAATACCCATATTTGCTCTTTGTACTCTATCTCTTTCATATTGCTGAGGATTATATAGATAAATTGCCTTTGTTCCACCAATTGACCAATCACCCAATCCTAAACGTTTTTTCATTCCTTCAATCGCCTTTTCTTCAGGAGACATGCTGTCAAATTTAGAAATAATTAACATCTTTTCTTTTTCAGAACGTCTTGCAATTTCAATACGTATTTCATCTAAACTCAGTCGGAATGACTCTGCTCTAAATTTCTGCAATAATTCTTTTACAATTTCGGCAGGTACTCGTGTACCAATATCTAATCCATCGGATACAGTATCATTAGCATTTATATTTTCTGGTACAACTGTATTTGAATCTAGTAATTCATATAATATACCAAGGATTCCAGCTTTAATAATATAAGGAACACCTATGCTTCCACCAAATATTAATGGTATTCTTATTTTCTGTCGTAGCGTTTGTAAAAATACAGATAATTGTCTACATGCATGCTCCATTTTATGTTTAGCAAATCCTACTGCACGGGGTATAATACTTTGTAAATAATTGGTATGGAGTTGAACAAACTTATTTATATCTGTTATAACAGAAGATCCAGCTACTAATTCTTTTACTTGACTATTTGATAATTGTAAGCTGTCTGTATTAAATCCATTTATAATGCGTTTCATAGGTATTAGTAATGCTGATTGAAATGATTCTAGCACTTGACATAATGGTTGATCTAATAATTGATTAATTGTTTCAATATCATTTGTTTGAATATAATTTTTAAATTGTTCTAACACATGTACTGAATAATCAGATATTGCACCATACGCTATTGCAAAATCAGTATCAGTTGAATCTTTTGTTAAAGTTGCTAGACTAGTACGTGTTTTTTCTATTAATTCTTTCCATTCATTGCATGGTGCTGTATCTAATGCATATAATATATTAAATCCTTCTGTTCCTACATCAATATGTAGGGGTTTTACTGTTGGTACTGTATTTGCAGTATGAACTGCAGCTAATAGATTTTGAAATGTTGTTTCTGAAATAGTTAATCCCTGTTCCTTTAAGGATTCTGATGCAAGATTTTGTCTATATGCGTCTGCTTCTTTTTTTAGCTTTGGTAGATCTAATTCTTCCGGAATTGTAAAATCTGGTATTTTAAATCCACAATGGTGGCATAATCTATTAAATCCAGCTTCATGCGGAAGACCAAGTCTTGGTCCAGAATTACAGACTTTAAAAAATAATGTTCCATAATCTTCTTTTGATATATTTAATGCTAGTATAGGTTGTTTTCGCAATTCAAACAAGAATCCACTATGGCTTTTAAAAGGACCACGTGGAACATCTTTTATTCCTAGATCTAAAGATTTTTTCCAAAACTCTAATGGTGTTTGTAGGGCTTGTATGCAACATGTACGTAGCATATAAGGAGAATTTAATTCAGATTTTAATGTATCTTTTGCAGCCTTATGGGATTCTAAAATAAAGGCTTGAACTCTTGATGCTTCATCTGCAGCTTCTGCAATAATAACTGTTTCAGGGGCTTCAATCTTATACGGGGTAAAATTAAATGGTATTGATTCTTGTAGACCACCTTCTACAGTCTCTTTTCCATATGTCTTTAGTAAATACTCACGTTTTTTTGTTAGCAAACCCTGTACTTCAGCTTTTATTAATAGTTGTTTTAATACACGCTCAACATAGTCTTCTACTATTTTTTGTCGTTTTTTCAAATCACGATATTTGTATAGTTCTGTAAGATTCCATGGCGGACTAGCCTTTTCTATTGAAGCTACAATACATGAAAAATATTCAATAATACGTTTATCATATTCTTGTCCCAATGGATATCCACGAAAATCTGCAGGACAACCAGATGTTTGAAATCTTGGAGTATAATTTGGTATATGGGATTGTGTTTCTATAATACAATACGCTGTTGTAAATGCAACTAAGAAGATATTTAAAAAATGATCAAAATCAATAAATGGCAATGGTTTCTTTTTTTCTTTTGCCGCTTTTTGTAGCATTGCAAATTCTTTTGGTTTTCCTAATAATTCTCCATCTACACCAAGAACAATTCGTAAATATTCTGTTGAGTTAGGAAATATCCCTATACTATCAAATATCTGTTTTGCTGTGTGGTATATTAATGTTTTTACAGGTGTATCAAATTGTATTTCCTCAGTAGTTCCAATTGGAACTCCTAAAGCTTCATCAATAACATCCTTTTCTAAACTATCGTTATCAACAAGAGTTGCTCGTCCAGCCATTGGTTTACCATTATCATCATATTCAATGCTATTTTCAAATTCTAAAGATGATATAGCTTGACCACAATTGGAACATATATATTTTCCTTGAAATACTCCTCCACTAAATGTAAGAATTAATTCTTTATGAAGAGTTTCCTTTTCACGAGGATGTAAATATTCTTGTAATAATAAATATTCATGACTACATAAACAATGTTTGGAACATAATATACAATTTATAAAATTATCTTTTTTGCTATCTTGAAACTGTGTTAAATATTTCATTAATAGCTGCATACGTAAAGTATCATCTTTTACTTTATTAATTGTAGTATAACTTTTTACATGTGGACAATGATTTAACACTGGTTCTAGCTTATTATACTCATCTTTAATCTTTTGTTCCAGTCCTACACGCAATGAATCAAGATATAATTTATTTTTATATTGATTGCCATATACTGCAATTGATCCAGGATTCCCTGATAATGTAGCAATCATATAATCATGTATATATTTATCAAATGCTGCAAATATTCCAATATCACTGTTTTTGTAAAATGGAATATATGACTGTATTTTTTGAAGCAATGTATATATATCTGGTTCTGATTTTAATAATCCAAATAATTTTTCTACACCAGATTGATCCACTAAATTAGCTAATTTAAACTGTAAATTAGTTATATCATGTGTTGCCTTTTCTCTTGCGCTACGTATTGTATTTTTAACATTTGCAATTGTATTTTGTATTTTCTTTAGTAACACAGTTTGTTGCCCATAGGTAAATTCTTTTTGAGAAAACCCATAAGAAGAAAGTTCTAGCACTGCATCTCCTAAACCATATATACTTAAATGTATATTTTTTAACCATTCTTCAATATCAATATTTCCAAGTGTATTTCCTGATGTACCTACTGCTAAAATTCCACCTGCACTTGGAACATCAGAAATTCCTTCTTTAGATTTTAAAATTAATTCAATTGTATTTAATGAACTTAGAGATCTACCAATATCATATGCAAGTCTTCCAGATCGTATTGATCCTAGTGTACGTTCATGTATTTTAGGGAAAAGTAAATAACTTGCAATACTTGATTCTTCAGCTGATTCAATTAAACGTGCTTCTTCTTTTGGTCTTAATTTACCATATCTTCCCCCTAGACCACGTAAATAACTATAAGAGATATTACCTAGATAATCAATTGTTAATAGAGGTTCTCTTTTAGATTTACCAGAATTAGCTGTCTTTGGTAAACCATCTACAATTGGAACACTTATATCAGGAATAGGAGTACGAAAGAAATCATTATCTTTTGTAAATTTGTAGTCCTTTTCTTTTGATGTCCATACTACATGATTTCTTTTATTATAATTATCCCAACTAATATACCAATTTGGTAAAAAATCACCAGGCAATACATGTGCATTTCCAACAAATGTCTTTGCTAAATCATTTTCTCTTTCAATTTCACTTGCTAAATAACGTATATCAATAGATAATGACGTATCTGTTGGATTATCATTCGTTCTATCTAAATATACAACTCTTTTTGCATGTAATACAGGTTTTGAAAATGTTGAGTTTTTGTCCTGTACAAGATCTAGTATTGTTTGGTAAGATGTAGTTTTTATACCATTAGGCTCTCCTATATTATCATAATCTACTAATGCATTACGAAGTAATAGACATAACTCAACTAATTTACGAATCTCTTTTAGCCTAAGTGGATTCTTTTGTAAGTTAAGATCTAAAGCTTTTACAAATTCTTGCATCATATCACTACGTTGAACATTATCAGGATATGTTCTATCTGCTACAGCGACTTCCTTAATTTCTCCTAGTATAGCAGGTGCATCTAGCATTTCAAGACCATCATCTTCTTCTTCTGCAACAGATTCATTTGCATCTAGTGTAATATCTGTGTTAACAATTTCTTCCTTCATACGAGATCTTAATACAGCAAAAGGTTGTGTGTATGGAATACCAATAAAGTTAAAATCAATTCTTTCACTTTCACCAAGTGAATTTACAAGTATTATTGCATCTTCAGTTTCAGAAATTCGTTCAATGCTAAGATCAGATGATACAGGTTCTCCAGCTGCTGTAAATGTTTCTGCAATTTGACCAACCGCATAATCACGTTGAGTTACAAAAGCTTCAGATCTACGTTTTTCTAAAATAAATAAATTTTTAATACCAAGACGCGTATCAATATCTCCATCCAATATAGGAAGATCTATTAAACTATTTGATACTCCATCAGGTAATATACGTATAAGATTTTCATCTAAATAATAAATTCGTCCAGATGATTTATCATATCTTCCACCATTTATAAATATACGATCTCCAAGTTGGAATCCTACTTCTTCTTCAAGTTCCATCTATTAGTATAGACCGTAATTATGAAAAAGTGAAACGCAAAGTTTAAAGATATAATACTAGTATATTTTAGAAGATGGTTGGCAAAAGTAATTACGTTATTGGTATTGATCTTGCGACATGCATGTCGATGGTTGCAGTATGGAAAGATGGTAAAGTAGAAATCATTTCATCAGAATCAGGAAACCGCACTGTTCCTTCATATGTATCTTTTACTGAAGATGAGCGTATTGTAGGTGAGGCAGCAAAGAGTATGAGCGCAACAAATCCTAAGAATACAGTGTTTGATATTAAGCGTCTAATTGGCCGCACATATGATGATAAGAATGTACAACAGGTTCTTGGTAAGTGGCCTTTCAACGTAATCAATGATGGTTCTGGTCGGCCAAAGGTGTGTGTAGACTTTAAGGGTGAAGCAAAGCAATATTATCCTGAAGAGATTTCTGCAATGGTACTACAAAAGCTAAAGCTTATGGCCGAGTCTTATCTTGGGTGTGAGATTACAGATGCAGTAGTAACAGTTCCAGCATATTTTAATGATAGCCAACGTCAGGCAACAAAGGATGCCGGTCGTATTGCTGGGCTAAACGTTCTTCGTCTACTTGCTGAGCCTACAAGCGCTTGCATTGCGTATGGGCTTAATAATAAGAAAGATAAGGAGCGTAAAGTAGTTATCTTCGATCTTGGTGGTGGAACTTTTGATGTTTCACTGCTATCAGTAGATGATGGCATTTTTGAAGTCAAGGCAACTTCTGGTAATACCTTCTTAGGAGGGTCTGATTTTGACAACCGTATTCTTGATTGGGCGGTTGAAGAGTTTAAGAAAAAGCAGAAGATTGATCTAACTGCTTATCCAAAAGCTCTTGCACGCGTACGTCTTGCTGCTGAAAAGGTAAAGAAGACACTTTCTATGTCTAGCCAGGCAATGCTAGAAGTTGACAGTGTTGCTGAGGGTATTGATATGCAACTAATGCTAACACGTGCTAAGTTTGAAAGCATGTGTAATGATCTATTTCGCTCTACACTTGCTCCAGTTGAGCAGGTACTACGCGACTCTAAGGTATCAAAGTCTGAAGTAGATGATATTGTGCTAGTTGGTGGCTCATCCCGTATTCCTTTTGTTCAACAGCTACTAAAGGAGTTTTTTGGTGGAAAGGAGCTATGTCAGAGTATTCATCCTGATGAGGCTGTTGCATATGGCGCTGCTGTACAGGCTCACATTCTTTCTGGCAACTCTAAGAATGATGCAACAAGTGATATATTACTACTTGATGTTACACCTTTATCACTTGGTATTGAGACAAGTGGTAATGTTATGACAACTCTTATTAAGCGTAATACAACTATACCTACAAAGAAGTCTCAGACATTTTCAACCTATTCTGATAATCAGAGTGCTGTAGATATTAGTGTCTATGAGGGTGAGCGCCAATTTACGCGAGATAACAATCTTCTTGGAACTTTTCGTCTTGAGGGTATTCCTCCAATGCCTCGTGGAGTTCCTCAAATTGAGATTACATATGATATTGATGCAAATGGTATCTTAAATGTAACTGCAGTTGAGAAGTCTACAAACAAGACAAATAATATTACAATTAAAAATGAAAAGGGTCGTCTATCTGCAGATGATATTGAAAAGATGGTATCTAGTGCTGAGGAAAATGCAGAAGCTGACAAGGCAAAGATGGCAGTTATTGAAGCTCGCAATGGTCTAGAGTCTTATTTATACAATGTACGCAACTCACTACGTGAAGAGAAAGTTAAACAGACTCTTGGAGATGATGCAATTAAGGGTGAGACAATTGTATCTGGCCATATTTCATGGCTAGATGAGCATGGTGATGAGGCTGCAGAAGTTTATGATGCTCGTAAAAAGGATGCTGAATCTAGCCTACAGCCAATCATGATGAAGATGTATGCGTCTCAGATGCCTGAAGGTATGTCATCAACTGGTGGTAATGTTCCTCAGCCACCAGTGGAGGAGGTGGATTAAAAAAATATAAATAACAGATATTATTAGAATGAGTTCGGGCCTGCCGTCAGTTGAGAAACTTATGGAAGAGTTTGAAAAAGAGTACGGAACGCTTTTTCAACGTATTCGTACATTGAAATCTGCTGTGTGTAGTCAACAAAGTGTTACTAGTGCTGATAGGGGACAGTTAGATAGTATTAATAGTGATATTACTGACACTCTTAATAAAATATATGCATCTAAACAAAACTATAAAATATTTCTGCTAATTATTGGTAATATATTACGTAATGGAACTGGACAATCTGGATTATATTTTAATGCTCATGAACAAATCACTGAAGATGATTTGTTGAGTGATTGTCATGTTAATGTTGGGCCACCTCAAGTTAGACCAACACAAGTAATATATGATTTACTAGACCCAAATAGCGTTGCACTGACCTCAACTGGAAACATCATCATTGCAGATACAGGAAATAATCGTATCCTTGAGTTAAATATAAGTACAAATCAAATAACAACCATCGCTGGTAATGGCAGATATAGTTTTAGTGGCGACGGTGAAGGTGCTACATCTGCTACTCTCAGTACCCCTTGCGGTGTGGCGGTGACCCCGACGGGTGAGATTATTATTGCTGACACCCGCAACCACCGCATCCGCAAGGTAAGCACTTCTGGGACTATCACTACTATCGCTGGTAATGGCACATTTGGTGCTAGTGATGATGGGCAAGCAATCGCTGTAAGCTTAACCGCTCCAGAACGTGTTGCAGTGACCTCCACAGGTATGATTATTATATCTGATAGATTGAACAACAATGTTCGTCAAATTAATCCAGTGTCGGGTATAATCACCACTATCGCAGGAAATGGGCAGCAAGACTATGGTGGAGATAATGGCCCCGCGAGGAATGCATCTTTATCTTATCCAGCTGGTTTGGCAGTTGCCTCAGACGATGCCATCCTCATTGCGGACTACGCTAATGACCGTATCCGCATGATCGACGCTAATGGTAACATTTCCACACTAGCGGGCAATGGCGCTACTGGCTACAATGGCGACGGCGCCGAAGCAACTTCTGCGAATCTCTCATATCCAAAGGGTGTAGCATTTGACTCAACCACAGGCGATATTATAGTTGCTGACACAGATAATAACGTTATCCGCCGTGTAAGCCGTGGTATCATCACCACTATCGCGGGCAGCGCTCCACGTGAATCAAATCAAACACCTGAAGATCGTTTTAGTGGAGATGGTGGGCCAGCAACATCTGCACGTTTATATAGCCCGTCTGATGTCGCAGTGACATCATCTGGTGCCATAATTATTGCTGACAACGGCAACAACCGTATCCGCATGATCGACACTGATGGTAATATATATACAATAGTAGGTCCGGCACCAAGACAAGGAGGTCGCAAAAAAAAGTCTAGAAAATCTAGAAAATCTAGAAAGTCTAGAAAGTCTAGAAAGTCTAGAAAATCTAGAAAGTAATTATCAATATAAATAATAGATATGGCGGTACAACCTTCAAAACAAATTAATGGAACAACATTCTATATTGTATTTGAGGGTAAGCTACCAGAACTATATTCTATTCCCAATGGTTCTTACAACGAAACTCAAATTGTATCTGCTTTACAAACTAAATTTAATGACTTTTATTCAAGATTTTCAAGCCAAGGTGCACCAAATATAAATGTTTCTATGGATAATGGATACATAAAATTATCTGGAAACCCAAATAATACTGCATATGGTATTGATTTTGGTGATTTTCCAAATGGTGCAACAAATTTAGGCTGGTCAACTACTCCTCAAGGAGAGGGTGGTATAGCTGCATATATTCCGACAGATGAACCTTATTCGGTTACAGCACCTTACTCATTTATTAGTGGAATAGCATTACCATTACCACCAGGAGAATCACCACCAGTACCACCACCATTGCCAGCTTTATATTCATATGATAACCAAGTAACTATTATAAACTCAATTGTACCAAAGGGTGTTGTTGTTGATACAAATGGGACAATATATATTGCTGATTCACCATATTCTATTATTAAAATACCTTTTTCAGGTATTCGAACTCATTTTGCTGGTGACACTATAGAAGATGTAGGTAGAGCTAGACCGGGCCCGCGGTATATTGGTGATAAAGGTGATGATCGTCCTGCACAAGATGCTTTATTAAGTGGAGCTTGTGCTCTTGCGATTGATGCTTTTAATAATATTTATGTAGCCGAAAACTATGATATACGTAAGTTTACACGAGATAGTAGTGGAAATTATACTACCAGCACTGTCGCATCTGATCTTAGCTTTCCAGAAGGAGTAGCAGTTGATAATTCTGGAAATATTTTTATAGCAGATACAATGAATAATCGTATTTGTAAAGTTACACAAGAAGGTGTAATTAGCACTATTGCTGGGCATCCAGATAGAACAGTATTTAGTGGTGATGGTGGAGCAGCAATAGATGCTACAATCTATCGTCCAACAGATATTGCTCTTGATAATAGTGGAAATATATATATTGCTGAGCCTGAAAACAATCGTATTCGTAAAATAAGTAATTCTGGAATTATAAGCACTTTTGCTGGTTCAGGTCCTACACCTACTAATTCTTCACAATTATTAGATCCTAACATTCATGCTGGCTTCTCAGGTGATGGTGGCCCGGCCACATCAGCAAAACTCAACACCCCAAAAAGTGTAGCGGTAGATATGTGTGGAAATGTATTAATTGCCGATACATTTAATGGAGTTCTACGTAGAGTTACACGTGATGGTATAATTAATACTATTGCTAGGGGAGGTACTAGAGGTTCTTATGGGCCTGGTAGCGGGCCATATAAAATTTCGGTTGATTCAGGAAATAATTACTATATTTCAACATGGGAGTCCATTATTTTGTTATCTCCATTAAATGTAAATACTCTTACTGGAGGTGCTACAGCAGAACCAGCACCAGCACCAAGGCCAGCACCAGCACCAAGGCCAGCACCAAGGCCGATACTAGCACCAGCACCAAGGCCGACACTAGCACCAGCACCAAGGCCAGCACCAGCACCAAGGC
>Ga0214919_10006842_pt1 | contig 15539 bp, 14 predicted proteins | sample LL1503_MetaG_FD_177994 | JGI IMG/M metagenome (GOLD analysis project Ga0214919, IMG submission 177994) | Freshwater microbial communities from Lake Lanier, Atlanta, Georgia, United States - LL-1503 | ecosystem: Environmental > Aquatic > Freshwater > Lake | place: USA: Georgia | collected... | reverse complement strand
GCACCAATAAAACTAAACGTCCAATTCCCTGATTCCTCTAATGAAGAAATCATATTACGAATTTTTACTAAATTAAACAATCTTGAGGCATTTTCATGGCCATCTGTAATAATTACTACAACAACCGTAGTTGGAAGTCTACTACTTTGAGTTTGTATACTAATTTGTGTAATTGTATCGCCAATTGCATCCAAAAGTGCGGTTGAACCATCTGGTCGATAGGTTACATGATTTAATAATTGTATAGTACTTGGATTGGATTGGAAGTAATGATGGTCAATATGGGTATTAAACGTAGTTAAGCCCATAGTAATTTCCTCCTCTTCAAATTCAAGCGCCTTTAGTTTAATTCTATTAACCTGTTCATTAAACCCATTAATGGTGCTGTCAATACAGTCACTCATTGAACCGCTTTTGTCCACGATTAAGTGGTAAATTGTTTTTCTCTTTTTCATGTTATTTATTGTTTATTAATTTGATAAAAATGGTTTCTGGATATCCCCCTTCAAAAACATACTCGGTAACTGGGCAAAGCCATAATTGATGGTTAATTGTTACACCCTTGAAACTATCAACATGATAATAAGCCCCGTAATCTACTAGCGCGTGACCTATATTATCTAGTAGCCCTTTGTTCATCCCAATCCTTATTTTATTCAGTTTAGCATCTGCGTCCTCAAATTCGGCTGTGCTTAGCTTTAGGGTAGATTTTCCTTGGTTATTTGAGACAAGATCGAGAAAGGTGTCAGCCCCATCAACCATCATTAGGTTGGCCTTAGTTCCGAGATTTGCTTCTAAAAAGGCAGGTAAGTCGGCATACCAGATTCCGGCTTCTTTGTAAAAAGACAATGTTTTGGTAACTGTGGCGCTTTGTGTGAATGTTTGCATATTATATTGGTTTAGAATACAAAATTACATTGAGCGGATGGCTAATTTTCTTCTCTACAAGTTGTAATGGATATAAGACTACTCGACTAAATATTTGATTTTCAATATGTTAATAACTTCGCCAATTTTGATACCCTTTTTGGCGCATGTTGATAAATATTTATCCTACTTATTTATCAGGAGATACTAGGAATGTCTACTTTTATTTTCCCCCTAAATTTTAATGAATGCTATTTTAAAACTAATAAAGATGAGTGTCTCTGGATTAATGTTTGCATCATTTATGCTAATTAGGATTATAATATCATTTTTGGATGATATAGAGGATAAAGATGTGGCTATTAATGAAGATGTAAGAAATAGTAAAAAGCTACCTATCAAATATATTAGTAATCACATTGAATTGAATGAATCTATTAGGAGACATTATTATAAAGTACTTGATATTCACTCAAGTCCGATAATCAACAATGATGTTGTTTTTGAAAAATACCAAAAATATTTACAATACTTAAGGGAAGACCAAGTACTTGGATATAAGATAAAATATTCAATTAGCGATTTAAAGGCTGCTCAATATTACCTAGATGACCTCTGTGAATATTTTGGGAATTTGAATTAAGCTCGATATATAAATAGGTCAACCTTAAAGGACTTTTTTGAAATATCAAAATCAATCTCCAGATTAAACCTCCAGAAAACTAACGATTTTGAAAAAATAAATCTTTACTTTTTACATTTTATTAGTTTTACAACCTAGCCCCTAATTCTTGTTAGTATTTGTTGCAACATTGACTATGTGCGAAAAAATAATATTTAGAAAAAAGTTTCGCACATCTGCATAAATTAACATTTGCGACTTAAAATTATTGAAATAAGTGTCTCACTTTTGTCCCCCTCTAAAATTTAAAAGCAAATTATTACGGTATGCTTTTGAAATCTTTCTACTTATAAAAGCTAATTCTATGACAAACAAAGAAACCTCAAAACAGCTATTAACAGCTATTCAAAAAATTGTAAGTGAAACGAAGGGCCAGTGTTTAAACGAAGAATTAGTCAATGAATTAGAGCTAATTACAAAGCCAATTACTGAATTTTATGAAATAACTAGTTTTCAAGCACTTGTGTTTTCAGTCTATTTGGAATGTGGCCTCAGAGATATAGATGTTGACACTGAAAAGCTTATAGACTATTATGGTAAAAACATGAGTGTTATGGCAGATGTAAATGAAGCAGTTGAACAGCTGATTGAAAAAAAGCTTATTTACATTAAACGTCACGATTTTTCAGCAAGAAGAAAGTCGAATTACAATAAAACAATTGGCGCGAAAGATAAAATTTTAGATGCACTAATGAAAGGTGATAAATCTTTGTTAGAAATAGCTAAAGTCAATAACTTTTATTCATTACTTACTGAAGTAAGAGAGCTTTTAGTAAAGCGGATTGATGGTATAATTACAACCACTGAATTAGGCACTGAAGTAAGGGGTATTTTAGAACAGCATAAGACATTCCCAGAAGTGGAGTGGTTGTTATCTATTGAAGGATTAGACAACTATGATATATGTCTAGCCTTGGACCTATCTATAGAACATGTAGAAGGTGCTGAAGAAGTAGATTTTGATAAATTAATTAAAGAGGTGTTTTGTGATATACAAGATCGAGTGAAGTATAAAAGGAAAGTTAAAGAAAATCGATGCCCATTAGTACAAAATGATATTATTGAATTTACTGAATCTGGATTTTCATTTTTAAACTACATACGCCTATCAGACAATGCTATGGACATTCTCTTAGGCGGTTATAAAGACACCATTAAAAAAGAGTTTAAACCTAAAATGGGAAGTTTGATTTATCCAGATAAAATTGAATGGGAAAAGCTTTATTACAATCCTGCAGAAAGAGAACAAATTGAAACACTCATCACTGCACTAGATGATGTAAATTATAAAGACTTGATTGAAAGAATGAAAATTCAAGGAATGAAAGCTGGATTTAGTGTACTTCTTTATGGTTATCCTGGAACAGGAAAAACTTCTTCAGTAAAACAAATAGCAAAAACTACAGGAAGAAGTATCTACATGGTTGAAATTGATAAGATACAAAGTAAATGGGTAGGAGAAAGTGAAAAAAACTTAGCTAAAGTGTTTGAGGAATATAAATACTGTAAAAAACATTTTAATATAGACCCAATACTTCTATTTAATGAGGCGGATGCCATACTCGGAAAAAGATTTAATGTTAATAGTGCAGTAGATAAAACATTTAATGCACTACAGAACATCTTACTGCAGGAATTAGAAGATTTTGAGGGCATATTTATGGCAACCACTAACTTAGCAGACCAGCTTGACAAAGCATTTGACAGAAGATTGCTTTATAAAATTGATTTTCAAAAGCCTGAAAAAAATATCAGTAAAAAAATACTTAGTCATGCCTTTAGCTATTTACCTGAAGAAATAATTAAAAAACTTAACGAGTGTTATACACTAACTGGTGGACAGATTTCAAATATTAGAAAGAAACTTTTGGTAAAATCTATTTTAACCAAGGACTTGAATTTAGAAGAATATGTTCAAGTGCTATGTAGAGACGAAATTATTCTTAACCAAAATAACAGAACGCCAATAGGATTTTCACATAAAACAAATTAATTATGGAAACAGTAAGCTATTATATTTTAATATTTATTGCGGGTGGTATTATTAGTTACATTTTTGCAAAAGCAAAATTTGACAGTCCTGAATTCCAGGAAAAAGCAGAAGCCCTTGAAAAGTATAAAAAAATAATTGAAGGTGAACGAAACGAATTAGCCATTAAACTTGCCAAAGCAGAAGAAAGAGTTGAAAATGCAAGAACCGCTTACAATGATTTAAAAATATCCATTACAAGTATGGGGGAAACCTATAAAATGGAATTTAAGAATGTTGCCAATGAGATATTAGACCAAAAATCTAAAAGCCTTGAGGAAACAAGTAATAAGAATATCAAAACACTTTTAGATCCCCTAAATAAGGATTTAAAGGACTTTAAAGAAAAAGTCGATAAGGTATATAGCGATGAAGCTAGGGAGAGGCATTCTTTAGAAGGGCAAGTTAAAAGACTTGTAGATTCGAGCGCACAAGTAAGTCAACAGGCAGAGAATTTGACCAATGCCTTAAAGGGTAATGTAAAGCAACAGGGTAATTGGGGGGAAATGATTTTAAGTTCCATCTTGGAGAATTCTGGGCTAACAGAAAATCGAGAATACTTCTTGCAGGAATTTATAAAGGACAAATCAGGGGAGATAATTAAAGACGAAAATGGCAATGCTTTACAACCTGACGTTACCATTCATTACCCAGACGAAAGAAAGGTAATAGTCGATTCCAAAGTGTCTTTAGTGGCTTGGGAGCGTTTTATGTCAGAAACCGACCCAAATGCCCAAAAACAGGCCCTAGAAGCCCATATTAAGTCCCTTAAAGCACATATAGACGGATTAAGCAAGAAGAATTACCCGAAATATGCAAAGGCATTAGACCATGTTATTTTGTTCGTGCCTATTGAACCGGCGTTTTTAGAAGCTGTTAAAGAAGATACAGGATTATGGAAATATGCATATGACAAAAAAGTTCTTATTGTGGGTCCCACTAACTTATTACTTGTTTTAAAAATTGTTGCAGATATATGGCAGATTGAAAAGCAAAGCAAAAATGCTATCGAGATTGCTGAGAAAGCAGGGGAATTATATGATAAGTTATTGGGATTTGTAGAATCTATGGAAGATGTGGGTGCAGGACTTAAAAAAGCTAATCAGAATTATGAAAAAGCAATGGGTCAATTATCAACAGGCAAAGGGAATGCTATAAAGAAGGCAGAAGAATTGAAAGCATTAGGAGCGGATACTAAAAAACAATTTCCTGAAAGGCTGATTGACAATAGTGAATTACTAGGACAATAAATTTATTTTATGACTACTGAAGTTACACGTTATATCCCACCAAGATTTAATAGGGCTATATTATACACTGTCCTTATTCCTGAAATAATTAGAAGTAATAAATATGATAAAGATTCATACATAAAGGCAATTACTAAATTTGAAATCGATTGTGAAAAAAAACTAAAAGGTCTTTTTAAGCAAATTGGTATTCAGTCCTCAGTTAAAAGAGATCGATTTTCTTTACCATTTACAAATGAAGTAGTTAGTAATATAGAAGGAACTAGCTTTATAAATTATGCATTTAATCTTGATAATATTGCAAGGGTGTTTGTAAAGGATTTGTTGGAAAAAAATATTTATAAAATAAGATTTTACTTAACAGTTGATATTATTACTGAAGATGAAAATATGAGTAAACGATATTTAGGCAAAGTTGTTTACAAATTTAGATACATGGTGCATTATTAAAATATATCATAGTTTTTTAGATATTGTTGAATTTTTTCAAGTTTTAAATTGAAACTCTTTTAATTTGAAATTTTCATAAAAATATTAGGACTCATAAAATATGTAATTATCTGTAATAAAGACTATTAATTTCACATGTTAAATTCAACTTCTTAATAAAATTATCAATAGCTTGTTTTAATTTTCTAGTTTCAGAAAAAAATGGAAAATAATGATTAATGCCCCAAAATAATAATCCAAAGAATATGAGGCAAACGCTAATTTGATAAAACTGAATTGTAAAAATTCCAAAAGATAATAGGGAAAAAATAATTAATCTAGTATAAAGCCCTTCTTGTATAACTTTATCAATGTTAATTAATTTTGTATCATTTGTAAATTCTTTTCCTAATGAAGGGATTTGTTTACTTGAGTCTAAAATTTTGTAAATTCTATTTAATCTTAATTTGCAATTAAAAGCATCAATATTGATTGCATTGATTAATATGTTAATATTTTTTTTACCTAACCGCCCTTTTGATTTAATTCTGGAAGAATACTTTATAACAATTAAATCTAAATGTTTGCCAGTATTTAAATTTAATTGTATAAACCTACCAATAATATTAGTGTCTTTTTCAAGTTTAATATAGTTCATACCTTCACGTTCTACAAGGTCTAATATTTTTGATATTAATAATAAATTTTTTGATTCAATTCCATTTGCTTGATTTTGATGAGAATTAGCATAAACTAGTCCGCCGATGGAAGCCACCTGACCTATTGTCCTTATATTACTGTTTTTAGAATTGTCAGTAATTAAATAAGTCAATGCAGCTCCAGTTTTAGCCATATTTGCATTTGAAGTATGTTGATTAATTTGAATTGTATTTAATTCAATCTCATGCAAGATTGGCTCTAATTTATTTAAAACGTTTATAATAGACATTTATATCGTGTTTATATTTTTGATTTCGGTTTTAAAAAAATACTTATTAGTAATGTGAATCCTACGATTACATCAATAATATTCCACAGTTGTCTACCCAGTGGTATTTTTAAAAAAGGTTGGAAAAGTAACGCTAGAGCTATATAAACTATCAATTCACCCTTACTATTTTGATGTTTTGCCTTATATGCAAGAATTGCAAAACCAATAAGTGCAGCAAGCCTCACTAATTGATAAAAACCATATGGCAATTTTATTAAGCATAGAAAAAAAAGAATAGATAAACCTACTTTTATTATATTACTCATTACAAAAAAATTTAAACTTTTACCAATTCTATGATGTCATTCGTATTTGTTTTAAGTTTTACAGAATTTTCTGATAAATCTTCAATAGTATAAGTTTCTGTAAAATTCAAAAGGCTAATTTTAATTTGTTTACTTACAATTATATTTTCCCAAGTTCCTTTATCGGTTTTGTCTCCTTCTATATAAATTAGTTCATTGTGCAATGATTGACCACTTTTGAAAAAATAAAATATTTCGCCATTTAAATTACTCGCCTTCCATAGCTTACCATCAATTGTTGGAGAATAAGTGGCTTGTTTGGTTTGTATATATTGGTTATTCGTATTTGATTTGAAATTTAAAAGTTCATTGTCATACCACCTTTCTATTGCAAGTTTCGCTAAATCAGCTTGTCGTTTTGCAATGTCATCTAATAAAGATGTATTGGCTTGAAGTTCAGCATCAAGCTTTGATTTTTCAGTTTTCATTCTCACCTCCCCTTTCAATTTATTGATTGACTGGAGCTCTTCAAGAAGGTTATTTATTTCTTCATTTCTGTCTGAAATTATTTTTTGTTGTTCTAGATAATGCTCATATTCAATTCTTTCTAATAATTCATCATATGGCCCTTTTTTTGATAATAGTTTTACAATTATAGGTGCTGTTTCGATTGTAATAAAAAGTAACATTAATAAAATACTTGTCCACCACATAGTTGAAAACATTTTTGAAGTCAGATTGCCCAATGCTTCAACTTGTGTTATAAAATTATTCGTGTAACTACGTTCTTTAACTTTTAATCCTTCATCAAATAGTATCTTAACTATATTATCTGCTGTATCTTTTCTTTGCCTAGTTTGTGCAATTTCAGCTTGTTTTTCGTTAATTCTTTGAGACATATCAGCTTTATAATCGTTCCTATTTTTCTGAATTTCTGCATCTAAATCAACGACCCTTCTTTGTTTTCCTTTAATTTCATTCAATAAAACATTTCTACTATAGGCTAAATCATTAATGCTTTTATTTGCTTCTGAAATTAACCTTCTATCAACTACTATGCCGGCACTGTCTTTTATTTCTCGATAATTACCTGGAATTGCTTTGATTTGACTGATTTTAGAATTATAATCAGAAATCCTTGGGTTGTTATACTTCGACACAAAATTAAGTTCTTGCATTGCTAAATTTCTGTCATTTATTAATGACTTGAAATCTTCATTTGTTGGATCTCCTTGTTTTAAGCTATCCAACTTCCCTAATTCAATCGACTGTGATTGTATATTATTTTCAAGCTTTGTAAGATCATTCGATTTATCTAATGACAATTTCTCGTTTTGTAATTCTTGTATTTTGTTTTTAAAAATTTGCTGTTCAATTCTGCTAGCAAATATTCTAACTTCAAGCGGCTTGGCTATTACAATTGAAATGAGAATAGCAATAATAAAACGGGGTGTTGCATGAAGTAACTCCTTTTTCCAATTTCCTTCTTTTCTTAAACTTGATACTATATACCTATCAAGGTTAAAAATTATTGTGGCCCAAACTATTCCAAAACAAATTGCTGCTGTAATGGCATATTCCTCACCTCTAAATATTGTATAAAGAGCATAACCACTGGATATAGCCGCTAATAAAGCTGTCAAGAAAACGGTTGCACCAATTGAAGCGTATTTATTCCTTTCGGATTTGGGACATTGGTCAATAATACCTCTGTCTGAACCGCTACAGAATATTAAAAAATTGCTAATCATTGATTAATGGATTTTTTTATTTTATTGTATACTTCTGAAATGCTCCAAAAGGTCTCCTCATTTTTATAAAAGGGCTTTGTCTGTTTTAAAGTATCGTTGAGCTTGGTAAATGAACTCGTTAAAGCAGTAAAGTTTGCAGTATTAAGATTGATAGAAACATTAATTTTAGGAGCTGAAATGTTAAAAGGACTTAGATTTAGTCGTGAATTAAAATCAGGTGATGGGACTAGCAAACTTTCAATTAGAGGTGTTGGAAAAATTGTAATATCTATTGTTTGTTCCACTTGCCCAAAGTGTCCAATAGCTTTAAGATGGAAAGTTGTATTCTTTTCTGGTCTAACCATTATTTCACTTTGACCTGTTACATCACCAATTCCATTGTCTATTATAATAGTATGAGCTTTTTCTACATTCCATTTAAGATTTACCGGAACTCCGCCTATAACAACTGGCTTGTCTGCTGAAAAACTCATAATTATTGGGGGTTGCATTAATGATCCCAATGTTCTAAGCCATTGCCTGTAGCTTAGTCTTCGATTTGGGTTTGCAAAACCGTTATTGATAGTGTCTGAAAAAGCTGATACAAGTGAGGGATGAATTTCTTTTTTGAGTTTGTCGATATACCAATCATAAACTCCTAATAGTTCATTTCTGAAATTAGGACTAGCCTTATCAACTTCGGGCCATTTGTATTTTTTAAAATACTCTTGCATTTCTTTTTTTCCTCTAACTTTTAAAAAGAAAAGAGGATGAAAATGAAAAAGCATAAAATGTACTGCAATTGCCGCCGCCCAAGTGTCTGTATTTAAATCAACTTTGATGATTGACGAGTTGCTATTGAGTAATTGGGCTTGGATTTCAGGAGCAAGCCATTCTCCTGGTTTACCATAAGTTTCAGGATTGTCATTTATTGCACCACCTTCATAATCAATTAAGCAAAGTTGACCCTCTTTTTCATTTACAAAGAAATTCTTAGGGTTTAAGTCTGCATAAATAAATTTCATTTGCTCTAAATGATAAAACCCTTCGGCTAAATCATAAGCCATTTTTAAACGATGGTCAACTGGTAAATTATAGAAATTATTTCTTAGCTCTTTTCTCTTATTTAAATTTTCTTCATTAAAAATTTGTCCAAAAAGCATCCAGTTATTTTTAGATAGTAGATTTGCAGAATACCCTATAACTTTTTTACCGTTTAATATTCCTTCATAACTAAATTGCGGCAATGCGCCTAATGCATTTTTTAGTTGAATTGATTTTTCATTTTTCTGCTTTAAATATATATTATGATTTATAATTTGCTCTTGAAGTTTTGTAATTGTTTCGAATCCTCTTTTTGCACTTCCAGAGCCATCATCAATAAATATTTTCAAGACTTGAGAAGAGGAAATAGCAATACCATTAATTTTATTGCAAAAATAAACTTCTCCAAAAGCACCGCTATCAAAAGGATTATTATCAATCTCAATTGATTTTACAAAATTAAATTCAGGATTTAATTCAGATGTTTTAAACTTGGTTACTTGAATTGTCTTCATTTTCTCTTATCCAGTTTATTTCGTTTTGATAGTTCAATGCTTCTTTAGTAATGAGTACACCGATAGTAGCATCATCATCAAGTGTTGGTTTTAGTAATTCTAAATAATTGTTGAGCATTTCTTCGAGAGCTTCTTTGCTGTAATATTTATTAACTTTGAAAAATTCCTTTAGATATTCAAAAAAAATCAACATTGATGACTCATAACGTACCCAAACACCCTTATCATTTTTACCTGCTTTAACTTGATCAGGTGAATAAATTCCATCTGTACAAATCATTATAATTTCTCCAACACTTCTATCCTTAATTAAATCAACGGAAGTTGGCACACATTCAGTGAAATCTAAACTGTTAGAAATTAATCTATAAAGTGCCTCTTTCCCATCTTCTGATGTGGTATGCGGATTTAAGTAATTCACTGCGTTCCATGGATAGTGATATGCAGCAGGAAATTCATTGAAGTTTCCTCGAACGTGCCATACGCCGCCATTACCAGCATAGGCGAAGTAAATTTTATCTTCATTTTCGAAAACAGTTATCGCAGTAGTACCATAAAGATTTTGAATTTCTTTATCTTCTTCTTGCATATTCTCATTGGAGTAATTAATTAGTTTGTCTTTTGCAAGCTTGTAAACTTCGCTAAACTTGGGTTGATATCCTTTGGCTTGAATATTATCAAAATCTTTCGCACTTGCTTTAAAGGAATCAATTACTCTTTCAGAAGCAATTTTTGGATAAATAAAAGAGCCTAGTCCGTCTGCAATAAAAAGTGAATTGAAAAATGCCCCTTGATATTCACCGCAGTTATCTTGATTTTCTGATTTACTAGTATTAGTTGCAGTTGCTAAGATCGATTTTTCATAAATTTCATTTATCATTGTTGAATTTTCTTTTTGCAGACATAGATGATATAAAAAATTGCCTAAGGTCTGTTTCGTTGTATGTTGTTTTGTATAGGTTTGCAGCACTTGCAATTTCTGCAAGTACGGTTTTTGCATTACTTATTTCTGTTTCTCCTATCTGAGACGCCTGTGTAAATAAGGAACAGCAAATCATTATTTTATCATTTTGCTTTAATCTTTCAGCTACAGTTTGAGTCTGGTCTGGCGCCTGACACAACCCGTCTGACATAATTATTATTCTTACATCATGACTTATACTTGATGCTTCAGGTTTACTCAAAAATTCGCTTGCTAATTTTTCCGCTACTTCTAAAGCGCCTCCAATATAAGTTCCCCCTCCGTGTCCATTCATTGGATTATAGTCAGCAAAATCATCAATAACAGTCAACTCTGTAATTGGGGTATGTAATCTTGCTTCATCATCAAACGTGATTACAGCAAATGAAAAATTGTTGACAAATCCACTGTTTTTAAAAAAGCCAAGAAATTCTCGAACTGCTCGATTCACCTTTTCTGCTAATGAAATGTTACCATCTCCAATAGCAGCCATTGAACCACTTCCGTCTAGAACTAAAATTCCAAGTTGGTGAAAAGTTCGGCTTTCGGTTACCTCACCAATGTCTTCTATTTGTGTCATTGTTATATATTTAAATATTAAAAGAAAATACTAAATTTTATTATTCGAGAAAATTATGCGGGGTATTAAATATATACTAATTATTGCATATTACTTATGAAAAAAACTTGGATTAACCATAATTTAATCCACCATCCCCTCCATCAATCCACTATGGAACACTTTTAACCCTTCATCCTCAAACCTACCAAAGTAGTTTTGGGTGGTTTTTAAATTGGAGTGACCTAATGCTTCTGATATATAAGCCAAAGGTGCATTGTTGTTTTTCTGAATTGTTGCCAAACAGTTTCTTGCCACATAAATGGTCATTTTCATGGTTAATCCTAATTCCTTCCAAATTTTCACTAAGCGCTTGTTAGTGTTCCTTATAAAAGCGCAGATTCAGTTATCCATCTCTAATGGAGTAAGTCCATTCTCTAGTATTCGGAATATATAGACCTCCTTTTTAGTAGATGGGAATTTTCGTTTCTTAATGATTTTATCAATCATCAAACTAACTGGTACTATTATGGGTAGGGAATTTGTCTTAAATATCCATTTTCTACTTTAAATATCGCTTTTCTTTTAAGAAATCATCTAGTTTTCTAATCCCTATTTGAAATTTACTGATAGGATTCAGCGTCTCCCTAATTTTTTCTACAAGTTCCATTGTCTTTTTGTTGTCTTCTAATAAGAATCCTAATAGCGCTCTAGTCGATGACGGATACTTTGCCGAATATTTCACTAGTTTTTCTATTTTGGTTTTATTGAACTTTCGGAGAATCCTCCATAGAATTCCTAAAGAATCATCCTTTTCTTGATTCCTAAGCCCCTTTATCATTTTTAAGCAATCTAGAATTTGGAGAAGTACTATATTTTCTTCCGTGATTTCATTTCTTTGTAATACGAATTCGATAGAATAACAGCCTCTCTTTATAGAAGATTTATAGGAATTACGCCCGATTAGTATTTTCTTGTTTTCTAGAATACCTTGTGTTTTAGAAACCGCATTAAAGCCCGTTTCGTAACCTATAATTTCTCCATTTTTTACTAATAGATCTTTTATGAATTCTTCTTTTCTGGGCTGAATTGTTCTATTATTCGTTACAATGGGTTTCCAATACCTTCCTTTTGAAAGCTTTTCTATTTTTCCCTTTTCTACTAGTCGATTTAATGTTTTTATGATTGTTTCTCCATTTTTCGACGATCCTACGAAATCCATATAGGAGAAAATAAACCCCTCTTCTAGGGCATTTATTCTATTTTTTACCGTGTTTGCAATGGTGATTTTTGGCTCCATTTTACTAAGATACAAAATATGTCCAGTTTTCTATAGATTTTTATGGACATTATTGTTATTTTAAAAACTAATATTTTGGGATTATCTTACCTTCACATTTAAATAAATTAACTATATGAACTTAAAAATTTGTCTAATTGCCTTCTTGGTTACATCTGTGATTTCACTAAATGCGCAGAACTTAGTTGATGTAGATATAGAAACAGCAAAAGCAGAAGCGCTTAAAAATATAAGAATAGTAAAAGATGATTTTTCCCATGTTGCTAAATATTTTTCTGATAGAACCCCTAAAGACATAAAAGATCTTAACAGATTTTTCATTTTTATAAGTGTCCCAGAAAATCAAAATCAACAAAGGTTATTTTTAGAAGTGTCACATTATTCCTCTTTTCATCCAGTTATAGGGTATATGAGATATAGAAAAATTGTATTGTTTGCCGATGATAAGACTATTGAGTTACCTCTTAATCAAGGCACAATTAGTGGAAATGGAACACAGCATTCTACTTTTACAATGGGATTTGGTCGAAAGCCAGAATTCTATGAATTTATAAAAGGAACGATTAATGCTCAAGTAACAAAAGCAAGGTTATTTACTGATGATAATAGATACTTAGACTTTGAAATTTCATCAAGAGAGAGAAAAGCATTAAATGATGTAATTACTTTGTGGGAGCTAGTTAACAAATAAAAATTTATGTCAAAAAAAATTATATTTTTACTTTTTGGTATTTTAATATCATTAACGTCATTTTCTCAAAATTTAAAGAAAATTAATCTTGGGAAAGTGAATTCTAATATTGATAATTCAATAAAAGATAGTAATGACAAAAGGAGATTCTCTAATTTCAATAAAGTATTAAGGGACTATAATATTGAGAAAATAAAGTTATCTAAAAATGATTCAGCTTTTAATAAATTAAAAGAACAAAATTCATACATAAAAATTAAGAATAGAGATTATATTACATGTGTTATTGGATTAAGTGATCTGGCATATATTGATTCTTTGAGTAAATATAAAATAGAAGTAATTCGAAGTGCTATTGGAAAGTCAGTTTTTGCTTTAATTATTTTAGATAGTATAAATTCTATCATAAATCTTCCTTTTATTACAAAAATTCAGGTTGGGAACAGGCTTGAGAAGCACGATATATTGTCAAGATCTTTAACAAAGTCCGACTCCCTACAAAAAGGAATACAATTACCATTAAAGTACTCTGGGAAAGGAGTTGTTGTAGGTATAATTGATGAGGGATTTGATTTGACTCATCCCAACTTTTACGATAGTCTGGCTAAAGAATATAGAATTAAAAGGGTATGGAATCAAAAAGATAATACCGGAATTCCCCCTCTTAACTATAAATTCGGAAGTGAATATACTACTCAGTCTCAAATGATTTCAAAGAGAACTACAGATTCTTCAGCGACTCATGGAACGCATGTTACAGGTATTGCATCTGGAAGTGGATATGGCAATATAGACTCGCTTAAAGGAATTTCAAACCAATCAGATTTAGTTTTAGTCCAAACTACTTTTGATAATTTAGCTACTCTAGTTGGGATAAATTATATTCTAGACTATGCAAAAAGTGTAAACAAGCCTTGCGTAATAAACATGAGCTTGGGTACTCAGTATGGTCCTCATGATGGCACTTCATTTTTTGATAGAATTCTTGACACTTTGTATGATTTCGGAAATGAGAATGGTGCATTAATTGTTGGTTCAGCTGGCAATAATGGTCTTAACAATATTCATTCAAAATTAAAGTTGAATGCTGATACCCTATTCAATTTTATTAGACCTTTTCCAAGTACCAATTTTTCACCATGGCCTGTTGGCCCTAACAAAGTCTCAAATATAGGAACAAGTTTGTACGGAGAATTGGGGAAAGATCTTAAAATATTTTTTGGAATTTACAATCGTGGGACTAATAGATTTGAAGCACAGACTCCATTTTATGATATCAATCAATCAAAATCTATTGATACATTTCTAACTGTGTCAAGTCAGAGAATTTCTTTACAAGTTGATTTTAATGAGGATGATATAACACATCAGAAGTGGGTTGATTATTATATTGAAGGCCAAGCCTACCAAAATTTATACAATACTAATACAAATAGAATATTTGTTGTAGGTTACACATCAAAAAGTAACACTGTAAATTCATGGATTTTTTCACCTAGTAATGGCCCAGTCTTTTTGAATAATACTGTATATATTGGCGTCGTAGATGGAGATAACTTAAGCACAGTAACAGAGGTTGGAGGAACAGGGAAGAATATAATTAGTGTTGGGTCATATAATAGTAACTTAATGGGGTTAACTACATTTTCAGGAGATACTTTATATAAGCGTAGTTCATTTTCAAGTATTGGAAATACTGTAGATAACAGAATAAAGCCTGATGTTATAGCTCCAGGAAAATTTATACTTTCTTCCTACAATCATTGGGATAAAACCGTTAATTTGAATTCTACTACATTAAAGACCATTTTATTCAATGGGATAAAATATCCATTTGAGTATATTGAGGGTACTTCGATGGCTGCACCGCTTGTAGCAGGTGTATTAGGCACTTGGTTAGAAGCAAGTCCATTATTGACACTTAATCAAGCAAAAGAGATAATACGGAATTCTTCAATTTCAGATATAAATACTAAATCCCTTCCTAATTCTTTTTACGGTTATGGTAAAATTGATGCCTATAACGGCATGAAAAAATTATTAAGTTTAATGCCTTCTAAACCTAAATTTTCAATTAAAACAGATACCGCAATTTGTAATGGAGATTCAATTGTCTTAGCAGCTCCATCAGGTTTTAAATCTTATTTTTGGTATAATGGAAATAACAAATTGCCAGACAGTTCTGTTAGTATAAAAATTAAGTCTGCTGGCAATTATTATTATGCAGTAAAAGGCACAAATAACTA
>Ga0214919_10006841_pt1 | contig 15541 bp, 9 predicted proteins | sample LL1503_MetaG_FD_177994 | JGI IMG/M metagenome (GOLD analysis project Ga0214919, IMG submission 177994) | Freshwater microbial communities from Lake Lanier, Atlanta, Georgia, United States - LL-1503 | ecosystem: Environmental > Aquatic > Freshwater > Lake | place: USA: Georgia | collected 2015-03-15 | reverse complement strand
TTTTTTTCAACTAAATGGTGTTCTGATATAATAGAATTACTTAAATCTCCAATTACAAGTTTTGTACAGTTTGCGTCTGTAAACCATATTTTACTTAGTTTTATATCTTGTAAGCTAATATGATTTGAATGACAAAATTCAAAAGCATTTACTAATTGTAAAAACAAACTATGCACATAAATTTCTGGTAATAATTTTCCTCCAAGTGTTTTTATACAAGAATACATATCGATTTTATAATCATAGTCTTTAAAAATAACGTAGGTTCTTTCTTTACCATCTGTCACTCTCGTACATCTGAGAATGGTAGGTGTGTAAATATTGGGTTTGGAATATAATATATTATAAACGCGACCTATTCCATCCATAAATGTATCTATATCTTTACTCTCAACAAAATTGCAAAAAATACGGGATGGTGGATTTGTAGAAAAATCATATCCATAAACAAGGGTACTAAACCTATTTACAAGTTTCAAACTATCAATAGAGTATTGATTAATATTATCAAGCTTTGAAAAATCAATTTGTCCAACAGGTGGAACAAATACATCGTGTGTAACAGGTATAGGTTGTGCAACAAGTGCAGCAATTTTTCTTTTACGTGTATGTTTAATAAGCGATGGAACAACTGCGATGTCATTTACTTTACTCATTTTCAGCCAGATGTGTCTAATACAAAAGGCTAATTATTTTGTACATATAAAAATATTCAATTTTCTTTATATGTACAAATTTATTCCGTTTATTTTATAAAAAATAAAAATAAGTTTTATTTTTTTATAAAAATAAGAATATTTTAATAAAAAAATAAAATATTTTAATTAAAATATTTTAATAAAAAATAAAAAATAAAAATATTTTTATATATTAAGATAAAAATATAATTTTTTCTAAATAATTTTTCTAAATAATTTTTCTAAATAATTTAATATTATAAAATGGAACAAATTAAAAATGCTGCTTTTGGAGTTTCTAGTCTAGCATTTGAAGGGTTTGCAGACGTACCTACTACAACAGCCGCTGCTTCTGCTAAACAACCAAGTAAAGTTCTAACTGCTGGAGTAATTATTATTTTAATTATAATAGTAATTATTTATATTGCGTTGCTTGTTGCAACTTATAAATTAACTCATAGTGTATTACAAACTATATTATGTTTCTTATTTGGTATAATATATTTGATTACTGCATTTATATTTTATGGATTCTATGGATATAAATTTGCAAAAAAGTAAAAAATATGTAAAAATATGTAAAAATATGTAAAATTTTATTCTAATTCATCAAAATGTGTTTTATGTTTTTTATTGACTAATAATCTATTTCGTTTTTTTGATTTTTTTTCATCTAACATTGCAGTACTATCTGAATCTACATCTTCAATTTTATCAACTTTATCAACTTTGGTATTTTTTTCTATTTTTTTTGACACGGCTTTTTCTAAAAGCTGTTTTTCAAAATAATGCAATGTCATCAAAAGAGAATCTGCTAAATCATCTTGTTTAGGATGTGATTTAAAAAAATCCAACCATTTTGTATTATTTTTTAATAATACTTCAACCATCATAATAGACATTTTTTTATTTTTTTGATATGGATTATTTACTGTTTCAATAAATGTTGTAATTCTCAATTGTTCATCTTCTGGTATATATTTTATCATATCTAATTTCTTACTAGCACAATAACATTGTAATTTTTTAGTAGATAAATCAATATTTGAATCTAGAATATTCATTAAATAATATGAATATAAAAACATTTGCATAGATTTCATTGTTGGATTTTTTAATACAGGTTGATTTTCTAGTAATATAACACTAGGACATGTAATAATTTCTTTAATTTTATTCAGTTCTTGAAATAATGCAATACCTAATTGATTAATATCAATTTTTGCAGTTGTTTTTGCATGATTAATTTTGAAAAAATCAGAATCAGTATGAGTTTTAGCCTTATTCATTTCATTAATATGTTTTTTACAAAAACCTTTAAATATATGAGACTTTAACACTTGTACTGGTTTAGACTTACAACCATCTGTCCAACATTTTTTTGCACTTAGTTCTGGTAGTCTAGAAATCTTCAATTTCTTAAAATGAGTTTTACATAAACCTTCATATTCACCATTCTCTAATACTTCATCTTTAGCATAAAATGCTTTTTTTCCGCATATCTTTGTTTCATCTTCTTCAATTAATAAAGGATTTAGAGGATTTGCAGTTTTTGCATTTTTTTTAGGAGAACTCTTAATTCCACAACAAGTTAAAGTATTATTAATATGACTAACTTGACCAGAATTTGCTAGATTACTTTCAATTTGATTAACTAAACTAATATCTTTCCAATTGCATATATCATAACTATGTTTATTAAAAATAAATGAGTTATCATTTGTTTCGTTTTTTTCTTTTGTTTCTAGAACACAAAATGCTAAGTTCTTAATACCTATATCCCATCCTATTGCTTTATACATTTTTAATTATAGAGTTGCTTATATATAATTAAATTGTTTCTAGAATAATAATATTATCTATAGTTTATTTATAATATTTTATATTTAAGTAGTATAAATTAATAAATAAATTTATTATAATAATTTAATAAAGTTAAATAAAAATTTTTTATATAAATCTAAATAAATCTAAATCTAAATAAATCTAAATAACTCTAATTAAAATATACTTTGAAAATGAATCAATTAAGTAAAATAGCTTATAATTATATTAAAAATAGAAATGATAAAGAACAAAAAGTATTAGCGTATTATAAAAAGATTAATAATGTCGAACAACCTAAAATATTTGCAATACCAAGAAGAAAGAAAGGTACTAAAAAAAATATAGATAATGAAAATCTAAAAAAAGAACAAGAAGAAAATGATGAATTACTTAATAAAGAAGATAAACAAAATAAACAAAATAAAATTGAAATGGATAAAAAAAAACTTACAAAAAAAAGAGTAGTAGATATGGGTGATTAAATAATAAAAATTGAATTTATTTATTCATATTTTAAATAATACTATTTAATAATACTATTTAAAAATAATACTAATTAAATATTTTTAGATTAAAAATGAGTTCATCTGTAGAAAACAATATTGCTTTTGATAAACAGTTTAAGAAGGCATCACAAACAATTAAATCACGTATTCAAACAATGATTACTGAGGGATCTGCTTTTTGTTGTATGAATACAAATATTTTTATTGAAATTAATGATACTAGTCCAGATGCAGAATCTGGTGATAAATTAACATTATATTCTGAAAAAGCAAAATTAAGTAAATGGTTTCATAATTTGTTTCTAGAAGAATTAAAAAATAAAGTTCTTAATCCAATGGCTCTAGAACAAATGAGACTTAAAGGTATAGAACCTAAGAAGCAACCACGGGATATTATTTTAATTATTGTTGTACCTTCTGACAAAAGAGTACATATTGGTATTTCTATTCCAGATGTAGAAGAATATAATAATTTTAATCTTAAAGAATTTATTTCAAATGCATTAAAACCTATCAATTCATATAATATGTATTTTGACGATAGTGATAAAATAAATAATGAAAATAAATTGGCATTTGTTGAATATTCAACTGATTCTGAAGTTAAAGAAATTGATAATACTATTACTATGTTCTTTAATCAATTAAAGAAAGATAATATTTATAAAGATGATGAATCAGATGAAGAATATGTAAATTATTTAGAAGGTATGGATTAAACTTTTCTATATGTAATATATTATCTTTTTACTTTTTATTAGTCTTATTCTTATTATTCTTATTATTTTTTTTAGTATTATTTTTAGTATTAATTTTAGTAGAATATTCATATATGTCATTATGAGCCTTATTCATTTCTTTTCCTTCTTTTGAACATATATCATGACATTTATCTAATTTTTTCATCATTTTACCAAACTCAGATTTTTTGAAAAATTTACTATTACATTTAATGTCAGATGATTTTTTTTTATCTGGACAATTAATTTCTAAATTTTTACGATAATCTTCTCTAAGACTTTCTACTTTATCATCAATTGTTTTGCAATTTTTATCAATACATTTATAATATATTTTATGTTTTTTAGTAAATATTTTATTTAGTTTTTTAAGTTTAATATCTTCTTTTATAACCATTTTTATTATTTATTATTTATTATTTATTATTTATTGATTTATTAATTTATTTTATTTTATTGGTTTATTATTTAATTTATTAATTTTATATTAGATAATAAAAAATCTATTAAATTAATGAAAAATAAAATGCAAAAAAATAAAAATTTAAATAATAATAAATCTAGAATAATAATTTCTAATTTCTTTAAGAACTATGAATATTAAACCGAGGTGTAATCATCATACCTTCTAATTCTTGCATAAGTAATTTACAAGCATATGGAATACGTAATTTCATAAATTGAGAATAGTTTTCGCAACTACCGCAAATACGTGCGCCATTTTCACCATCAGGATTAACAATGCTAAACAATCCACATTCTTTGCAAATATATATTGTAAAAATATCGCTGACATCCATCATTCGTTCTTTGAGAAATCCCATAGCACCATGAGATATCATACAATTATGTGCTACTACACCGTTAGCTAAGAATGATTCTTCTTTATCGACTTGAATATCATACACTTTATGTACCCCAGCAGGGCGAATATCAATTACTTTAAGATTCATTGTTGGTATAACTTCGGTTTCTCTAACTACGCCATAATTATTAATTACGGTTTCTGATTGAGTTGGTTCTGTTGGTTCTTCGGAGGGTTCTTCGGAGGGATCTTCAGTGGGTTCTTCAGTGGTTTCTTCTGAGGGTTCTTCGGAGGGTTCTTCGGAGGGTTCTTCGGAGGGTTCTTCGGAGGGTTCTTCTGAGGATTCATCATTTGTTCTTCTTCTTTTTGGTTCATTAAACCAATTAATAGCTCCAATACTTTTTAAGAAATCTGTTGAACTTATAAATTTAGAACTTGCAAATTTACCACCTTCGCGCTCATTTACCAAATATTCTAGGATATCATGATTACTAGGTATAGAACAAGGATGTAAAATAGGTTCTTTCGCTTTTAATTCTTCAATTGCTTGATTAGCAGCTTTAGTAGTTCTTATTATTTTAGTTGGATTCTGTGTTTTAAGATTCTTGTAATCAGTTAATTCATTAATTCTATTAATAATCCACGTCTTTTGTCGAGTAACATTAGTTCGTAATCGCATATATGCAACTGCTGCTTCTAATCTCTGATTCTTATGACAACAGTATCGAAAGCCTATTTTCTCATAAAATGGTATTAATTCACTAATATCTAGATGTAATACTATTTCGTAGTTTTTATCTTCTTCATTTTCTCTATTTTTAGATTTAGTATTTACTTTTTCGTTTTGAATAGTAACTTTAGTTATGCCAAATCTGGCTAATAATTTCTTAATATTTGTCATCATTGTTCTTAATGATTCAATATGTCCTATAATCTTACTCTTTGAAAATGATATAGATGTAAATGTATTCTTGCTAATATAACAAGTATGACCATCGCCTCCAAACATTCCTGCTAGAAATTCTCTAACTATTGGAAGAGGACAATCATCTTTTAATATGAATTCTGGTAACTCAGATGGTTGTTTTACTTTATTACCTCGAACAATACCTTTTAGTTTTATTATGTTTTTAATAAATTCTAATGGTATTTTAATATAATATGCATTTTTATGTATGAAATCAGTTTGTTTAATTGAAGAAAATAATTTAATATCTACTATTATTTTTTCAACATCTAATTTATGTCCTAAATATATATACCCTTCATTATTATTTTTATCAATATGACCATCTGTTATTAAATATCCTAAAATTCTTGCAAATGCCATAGATTTAAAATAGTCTGGTTGTGTATTAGTTTTAAGACTTAAATTATCACTAATTTTTAATTCCCAATTATTACAAGTCTGTATTTCTTCTCTAATATCAATTGTAGGATATTTAACACTACATTTTAATTGTGATTCTTTAATTTTCATTTCAGTCGATTTAATCCATTCATTATTAGAATTTAGCATTTTATGTTCTGGTGTGCAAGTAATTTTGCGACCATCTTCTAAATAAATATCTACACATTCTTTTTCACCTTTGTATAGAAAATTTGTGTTTTTAGATGTAATCATACCATTTTTGTCTTGATTCCATCCTAATAAATCAAACTTTTGGGTTTCAAACTCTTGAATTTTAATGGATAAACCAAACACACTCGTTATTGGAGTTTCTGCGATAAAACAATCTCTCTCCATTTCTCCGAAGCGTAATCCACCATCTCGAGAACGACCTTCAGCAGGTTGGCGAGTCAATTGCACTACAGGACCTGAGCTGCGACTATGAATTTTATCCAAAACCATATGTTTCAGGCGTTGATAGTACGTTGGACCGAAAAACAGTTTAACATCCATTTGCTTACCGGTTATACCACTATAGAGAATTTCATCCCCAGAATAGTTAAACCCATTAGCCTCTAAAATATCGCATATTTTATCATATGGGATATCATTAAATGGTGTGCAATCACTATATCCGCCCAAAATAGAGCAAGCTTTACCTAAAATACATTCCATTAATTGTCCAATAGTCATTCTACTAGGTATAGCATGAGGATTCATAATTAAATCCGGTGAAATACCATCAGCATTAAAGGGCATTTGTTCCTGTGGATAAATCATTCCAACTGTGCCTTTTTGAGCACATCTAGAAGCAAATTTATCGCCAATTATAGGTACTCTATCAGAACGCATTCTAATTTTTGCAAATCGAAATCCTTCTGCATTTCTACCAGTATAAACCTTATCAACAAAACCAGTTTCATTACTTCTTAAACTAGTAGAACAATCTTTATAGAGTTGATGACCATTATCATCGAATTTATTTTTTAAAGGTAATACTTTACCAATAATAATATCATCGCTAGTAACATATTCATCTTTACGAATAATTCCACGTTCATCTAGTTTATTATAGTTACCTGGCTTTGTACCACGAGTATATTTAACATTAGGTTTAGCAAATTTTTCTTCTCTACCACTAGATTGAATCTTTTTTTCATCATCTTTATAAGTTCTGTAAAAAGTAGCTCTAAACAAGCCTCTATCAACAGCACCTTGATTTAAAATAACACTATCTTCCATATTATAACCAGTATAACATCCAATAGCTACCATGGCATTAACACCACTAGGTAATTCATTATTATTAATATATTTTGAAAACTTTGTATTAACTAAAGGTTTTTCAAGATTATTTGCTACATAAGAAATAGTATCCATTCGTTTTTGATAATTTGAAGCAAATAAACCTATGGATTGTTTTCCCATTGCACAGTTACTTGATAAAAACCCATAACTTGTAATAAAACTGTGATTATCAGATTCAACTTCAATATCACTTACTAATTGATCTTCTATTTTTACAATACTAGCAATTGAAATAAAGAAACAATTTTCTTTATATTTAATAATTACATTATTATTTTTAATGTTTTTTAAAACACCTAATCTAGTTTTATTAATATCCATATCTTTTACTTCTTTCCAATCTTGAATACCATCTTCGATTGTCATAAATTTATGATCTTCTGTTGCAATTATTTCACGTCCAGAGACAGTTGTTATTTTGAATACTGGTTTATCATTAGGTATAATAAAATGATTTACAACTATTGTATTACTTGTTTTTAATGTTTTTGGGTGAAAAGTAACTACTTCGTCACCTATTATAATATCTTTAATCATTTTATATTTACCATTAGACATTAAAACAGTTTCATTAATACCCAAACATTGATAACAGTTTCTGGGAGATTGATTATGATCTGAAAATGGTATTACCGATGCAACTGCACCTAGAATTAATCCAGGATGTATTTCACAATGTGTAAATTCATTAACATATGGAATATGTTTTTTATCTAAATCTGACATAGTCATTGCTATATAAGTATTATTTACTTCATTAGTATCAATATATTCAATAACACCTTCATTTGTAATTGTATTAGATGTATTAGACATATTAATTATACTATTTTTATCTTTTTTTGTATTACTTGTATTTTCTATATTTTGACTATAAAACTTTGGACTAATTAAGAAATTAAATGAAGAATTTGAATTCTTAAATTTATTATAATATTCATTATCAATCCGAAGTTTATTAGATTTATCAACAATATATACAGGTCTAGTTAATCGTCCCGCATCAGTATAAATTTTTATTACTCTATTATCTACATTCCAATAAATACCTGTAAAAATATTAATATTACCTTGACGTCTTTCCAATCTAAGTTTATTTACTAAATAATCTGGTTTTTCATGAATTCCTACCCAATCACCATTTACAAATACAGAACAATTTTTATGTATTTCCAATGGTGTAACATTTTCTAATAATTTAATATCAAGTGTATTTATTAAAATACGAATACTAATACTATTACTATTTGTTGTAATTCTACATGATAATGCAGAATTTTTTACCAATCCTACAGGTTGTCCTTCAGGTGTTTCAAAAGGGCATATATAACCCCATGTCGTTCCATCTAATTTTCTTGGTTTAATAAGTAATCTAGCACTATTATCACTTGGTGAATTAATTCTACGCAAATGTGATACAAAACTTTGATAACTTAGACGATTTAAAACTTGTGCTGTACCTGCTTTTATATTGCCTTTACCACTTGTTTTAATACCCCAATTACCTGTTGCTAAAGCATATTTAAGACCACCTTCTAAAATTGTAGGTTTAATAAATTTATATATATTATTACTGTTAATAAGTCCAAATATTTCACGACGTGATTTATTATGTTTTATTTCACGAGTTATTGATTTAACCATATCTTTTACCAATTTATTAAAACATTGTCTAAATTGTATTGCTAAAAGGCGTCCTGGTGTATCTACTCGTTTATTATCATAAGCATCTCTATTATCATGAGGTATATAATTATGCTGTACTAAAAGTAATTTTCTACACATATATCCAATATATTTTATTTTTTTATCAATTGATTTACCAATATGAGGTAAAATATCATCTTCGAAGAATTTATTTAAATATATTAATTTATCATCATGATTCATTTTAATTTCCCTATTTACATTTTTATATTTTAAATATCCTAATATAATATCTTGAAATTTAAGTTTATCTGCATTTGTTTCAATATTATGTGTTTTACATATTTTAATAAGTTTATCAAAACTTATTTTGAAACATTCTACAAGAAATTTACCAATTTCATCATTAATATCCCATGCAATATATTCAAATAATTTTTTATCTGTTGAAACACCTAATGCTTTCATTAGTAAAAATATTGGGATAGGATTTTTTAAATTAGGTAAATCAAATTCTAAACTACCATCTCTACTAAGACATCTGATTACATTTGCTGTGACTACACTAAAATGTTGATCAGATGCACATCTAATTTCGATTTCTTTACCTTTTATTTTTTTTTGATTATTAAACACAAATGGTTCATTTTCTGCTATTTTTTCTTGGGAAATAATAACTTTTTCATTACCACCAATTATAAAATAACCACCAAAATCATATGGACATTCTCCATTTTGTATAATAGTAGTACCATCTTTTTTATTAAGAACACAATTTGCACCTAAAACCATTATAGGAATACGACCAAAATTAATATTATTAAATAATTCTTCTTTTATATCTTCTTGATCATATGTTTCTATATTTTCATTATCAATTAAATTATTATCATTATTATTACCACTACTACTTCTTATAATACGTGTTAATTTAATATTTAAAGTTAATGGAGCGCTATATGTAAGATTACGAAGTTTTGCAACTTGAGGGCACATAATATTAAAACTACCATCATTTTCATGATTAGTAGGCTTACCTAAATTATGATTTAGAAAATCTATTCGAAGCTCAATATTATGTTTATTTGCATGAGAATTATAACCAAAATATATTGTACGAGTATTAAATTGTCGTATTATATCACCAATATAAATATTTATAAATTCTGAATATGATGAAAATTGATGATTAATCATATCTCTATTATTATTTTGTTTTAAAATAGAATCTATAACATCAAAAGTATCAGTTGTATAATTAAAATCATTTTTACTTTTATCTTTATTTATATTATTTTTTTTTGCTTCATCTATTTTACTATTTAATTCATCAATAATATTATTATTTATATCCATTTTTTATTATTAGATTAAATAATAATTATTAATTACTATATAGTATTCAAAATATACTATTAAAAGTAAGTTTTTTAAATTCAATTTTTAAAAATAATTTAATAGTATATTTACATATTTATAAAATTAGTTTTATATTTCATAAAATATATAATTTTAATAATATAAACAATTATTTTATTTAGTAATTAAAATATAATAAAAAATTTATATTATTAAAATTATTAACCTTATTAATATTTTTAATATTTTTAATATTATTATAATTCTTAAAATTACTATATTTTGTAATGTCTAAAATACCTAAATTAATTATTAATCTTACAAATAATAAAATAAAATATGATATTAAAAATATACCAATAATAGAAATAGAAGATACTGATGTACCTATATCACCAGTACCTATGCCTATACCAATAATACAAGATTTATCGCCTAATAAAATACATCCATTACCATTAACATTTCCTAATAATATAAAATTTGTATGTTATAAATGTAATGAACTTATAAATAATATAAATAAAAAAATATATAAAGATAAATATTATTGTGAAAAATGTTATATATACATTACTTTGAATAATGTAAATATAGATGAAACTGAAGAGGAGGAAACTGAAGAGGAGGAAACTGAAGAGGAGGAAACTGAAGAGGAGGAAACTGAAGAGGAAGAAGAAGAAACTGAAGAGGAAGAAGAAACTGAAGAGGATGAAGAAGAAGAGGAAATTGAAGAGGATGAAGAAGAAACTGAAGAGGAAGAAGAAACTGAAGAGGATGAAGAAGAAGAGGAAATTGAAGAGGATGAAGAAGAAACTGTAGAGGAAGAAACTGAAGAGGAAGAAAATGAAGAGGAAGAAAATGAAGAGGAAGAAACTGAAGAGGAAGAAAATGAAGAGGATGAAGAAATTGAAGAAGAAAATAATGAAAATAAAGAGGATGATAAGAAAAATGATTGCAATGATTGCAATGATAATGATAATGATAATATATTTAAAAGTAATTATAATGATTTTATTAATTCGATTGTAAATAATTTAAATAAAATAGAATCATTAAAATTAGGATCTGATAAAACGCAATCTAATAAAAGATTAAAATTTAATAATATTACTATTACAAATAATAAAAAAATTGATAACGATGATAATGATGAAGAATATAATAAACTAGATTATGAATGGTTAGGTTCTGAAATTAAAAATATTGATGATCTAATTAGAATTGGTAATACATATAATCCTAAAAAACGCAAGCGTTATAATTTAAATCTAAAAAGTCTAAATAAGTTAGTCGAACCTCTTATAGAATTAAATAATATGATTGGTATGACAGAAATTAAGAAAATTATATTTGACCAAATAATTTATTACCTTCAAAAATTAGATGATAAAAATGTTGATATGTTACATACAGTAATAGTAGGACCACCAGGTGTTGGTAAAACACAATTAACACATATAATTGCAAAAATATATAATAAATTAGGATTTCTTAAAACTGATAATGTAATATGTGCTAAACGTGATGATTTAATTGGAGAGTATATAGGTCAAACAGCACCAAAAACTAGAAAACTATTAGAAAAAGCATTAGGTGGTGTTTTGCTTTTAGATGAAGTATATTCATTAAGTCCTAATTCTGAAAAAGATTTTGCAAGAGAAGCAATTGATATGATTAATATGTATCTATCAGAACACTCTCATGATTTAGTATGTGTTATTGCTGGATATAAAAAACCTACATATGAAAATTTTTTAGCATATAATCAAGGATTAGCAAGAAGATTTACACATCATTTTGAAATTAAAGGCTATAATGCAGAAGAATTAACATTAATATTTAAAAAATATGTTGAAGAACAAAAATGGAGTTTAACAAGTCCTAATAATTTAATAATACCTATAATTGAAAAAAATTTACAAATATTTCCTAATTTTGGAGGTGATATGACAACATTATTTTCTTGTTGTAAAAAAACACATTCTAAAAGACTTTTATTTATTCCTACTGAAAATGAATTACTAGATAATAAAAAAAAAATAACTATTTTAGATATTGAACAAGGGATTAAATTATTTAAAGATATTAAAGAAAAAAGTAAAAGTGAAGAAGATGATAAAAGTATGTATGTAAATATGTATAGTTAATTTGATTTACTTATGACTAATTTGAATTTTTTCCAGATGCATTTTTATTTGATATAAATATATATGAAATTATTCCAAAAAATATTAAACCTAATAATACAAATAAAACAATAAATGCCGTTTTATATGTTTCAAATACTGAAGTTACTGCTTTTATATTAGATAATGTTGTACTTGGTTTTGTTGATTGTGAAATAGTTGTTTGTGGATTTGTTGTTTGTGCATTTCTTTGAGCATTAGTTGTTTGTGCATTTGTTGTTTGTGCATTTCTTTGAGCATTAGTTGTTTGTGCATTTGTTGTTTGTGCATTTGTTGTTTGTGCATTTGTTGTTTGTGCATTTGTTGTTTGTGCATTTGTTGTTTGTGCATTTGTTATTTTTATTGTGTTATTTAATGCATCTGATTTACATTTACGCAATTCCGTATCATTTTCATCATAAGTTTGTGGATGATCTAAAATTGATTTTGTTTTATTTGGATTATTTACATTAGATAATGTAATTGCAGGATTATTTGTAGGTTGTGATATAGGAATATTTGTAGGTTGTGGATTAAATGCCATTATAGTTTGAGTACTATTTAATACATTTGATGATTCTTGACCTATATTATATGTTATACCAGCAGTTGTATTTGGTATTGTGCTTATTTTAGAACTAACATCATTATTGTATTTAGTATTATAATTTTTAACAATTGGTGGAAAATTTGTTTTTGGTATTTTTTTTTGATTTTTTTTAAAATATAATTCTGAATCATTAACATTCTCTATATCTATATCATTTTGTGCTGTTAATTCTAGTTTAATTTTTGTAGTTTTATTTTTTATTTTTACTAATTGACCACCTTTTGCAATACAGTCTTCACTATCTTCATTTCCTGTCATACCACTTCCAGTACAAACTGTATCAAGTATTTCAATTGGTGCCCCTTTAGGTATAACATCAGTACTAACATATCCACTATAAATATCAGGATTATTTCTAATAATATTATTAAATAATATTGTTTGTATTTCTAATAGTGATTTGTGTTCAGTTGTATAATTATTAATATTATTTTTAGATGAATTATTATTTTTAAAATTTTCTATATTAGATTGTATAGTAGGTTTTACATCAAAAAATTTATCTTTTATTACAGAATTTTCTTTAGAAATATTTGAGGAACATTCTCTATTTATTTCTCTATTTATTTGTTTGCTTGTCATTTCTAATGGTGTTATTCCTGAATTATTTTTCTGTTCTGAATTTACTCCATGTTCAATTAAAAATCTAATAATATCAGCCTTTGAATTAACAATACTATTAGATATACCTTTTGTATCATCATCTTCATTTAAAAATGATGGACAATTTAATATACAATAATGAATTAAATTATTTCCTAATTTATCTACATTTAATAAAGGTGAAGTATTATTATAAAGCATATTAATAATTCTTATATCACCAGACAACATAGCATAAAACATAGGTGTTTCACCTTTATTCGTAGCAATACTTAAATCAACACCTTGTACTAAAAGGGCATTAATATTATCAATATTTTTACTTCTAACTGCAAAATGTATAGGTGTTTCTTTTAGTTTATTTGTTACATTTAAATTTGCTTTAAGAGCTATAAGCATATTAAGAATATTTGAATTTTTACTTGAACTTGCAATATGTATCATACGATTATTATAATCATCATTTGTTAATGCAGAATTAATTTGTTTATATTTTTTAATGTATTCTTTTACATATGAAATATTACCTTCAATAATTGATTGAGTCACTCTAGCATCATCAATAAATGAATATTTCATATCACTTTTTGAATTTTGAAGAAGACTATCCATTGTAATGTTTTCTGCTTGATTACATTGATCAACAAAACAATCTTGTACGAGATTTGTTGCAATTTTTATTGTTGGATCAGAAGTATCACTAATTGTAGCTTTTGTAATTTTACAAATCATATTCGTATCTGGTGTTATCCATCCATTTGTTTTTACATCAGCAGTTGTAGATAATTTAATTGATACTATTTTACTACCTTCATATGTTGCCATTACTTTAGGAAATTTTTGAATAAATTGATTTGTAAAATCTGCATCTGGAGATGAAGTAGGATCATTTGGATCACAACATACTGATACATCACATCCTTTTGCATTAGAAATACGATATAAAGAAGTTTTTAATATATCTTTATCTTCGCTTGTATATTCTTTACCTGTATTAGGATTAATTCCATTAATATTATCAATATAAAAAGGACTTATACAATTACAATTATTATTAGGTTTAATAGATGCTAATTTTAAATATGTATTCATTATGTATTTATTACTAATTTATTACTAATTTATTTTATTACTAATTTATTTTATTACTAATTTATTTTATTTTTACTAATAATTTACTAATAATAATTTAGTTATTATTTATTTAATATATACATATAAATATATTATTAAAAATATTAAAAATATTAAAAATATTAAATTCTATTAAAAATATTAAATTCTATTAAAAATATTAAATTCTATTAAAAATATTAAAAATATTAAATTCTATTACACCTTTTTACATTTAAAACGCCGATTATTAAATAATATATAATAATAATAATGTCTCTTTCATATAAAGATTTAGTATTTGAATCCAATAGAACAAATAAATATACAAGGAAAGAAGAAGTTGATATTTATCAAGAGTGGGAGGATAATTTAAATGAGTATAAGATGGAGTTATATATGCTTCCGGAAGAGGTAAATTTAAGATGTAATGATGTAAAAAGGTTTGTTATAAGCCAACCAAATAGCAAGTTTGTATATTTCCCTTTATTGCGTGAATTTGATATATTTTTCAGCGTTAAATCAATTACAAATTCTGAACATATCCTAAAAATAGAATTATGCTATGAGGTTGGATTAGAAAAAATAAAAGATGTTGAATTTAATAAAGATATTTGCGTTCCCTTACATATTCACAAATGTATTAAAATAGAATATGATAATGTAGAGAATATTCCCGTAAAAGTTGAGATGATATATTCTGTCGGATTATTAAAACATAAATATAAAAATAATATAACAAATATTATTTTTCCTTAGATTTTTATTTATAATCGGCATTTTAAATG